>Ga0272440_1001044_pt1 | contig 23116 bp, 18 predicted proteins | sample SSMMMBAug17_FD_192440 | JGI IMG/M metagenome (GOLD analysis project Ga0272440, IMG submission 192440) | Marine sediment archaeal communities from Little Sippewissett salt marsh, Falmouth, MA, United States - SSM-MMB-Aug17 | ecosystem: Environmental > Aquatic > Marine > Wetlands > Sediment ...
CCTATGTCCGAGGCAAACGTTTCTAATTCATTATCGAACATAGGTTTGATATCGGTTTTTGTTCGGCGGGCGAACACAAGGTTCGCCCCTACATTGGTTTCGGAAATTGGTTGGATCTCGATTACTAAGATCTACCCGAAAATTTATGATCGCTTACTTATAAAGCATTCCTAAGATGCGACCCCATATATTATTTTTTCAAAATACAAGCATTCCAGTTTAAATAAACCGCCTGGCTATCTGTCTTGATTTTAATCCAGTATCCAAATCCAGGCCCCACATATTTCATATTACTGGCAATAGGATTTTTTGGATTCAAGGCACGCGGTTCAGTATCAAAACCTTGCACAAGTAACAGATCGTCACGAATGGAACAGAACGTATCATCAAGCAAATCTGTAACCTGTGTTGTGACAGGATTGTCTGGAAAGAGTTGATCCGGACTCAAGCCAATATATCTTACGTTTTCACCGGTATAGCCAACAAGGTTCCAACCAGGACTGAGGGGCATTTCATGGCTTTCATCAAGTGCTTGTCCCCCAATATCAAGATAAATATAACCACTGCCATCAAATGGCGCTGAATTGTTGACTTTTATCCAGTATCCATATCCTGGTGCGAGGTATGTCATATTCGTGCCAAATGGAGAGAGAGGGTTATATGTTCGCGGTTCGGTATCAAAACCATGTATTATGGAAAAATGATTGGCAATACTGTCCAAAGCATCTCCAATATCAGTGAGTTGTTCGTAAATCAGTTCGTTGTTCCAGGGAATACTTGGTTTTGCCCCCACATAAAAACATCGATTTGTGGCATAGCTGATCAGGTTCCAGCCCTGGTGAAGGGCAATTCGCTGATACGCCACACGTGTTGTTGTTGATATTTGGGACACATTTCCAGCATCATCTCGAAATTGCACATAAATATTTTTTATTCCTTTTCCAGGTGTTACAATCCATTGCCTGCTGGTATCGTAAGGCTCCCAGGTTCCGGCTGTGCCATAAGCCAGATTACTGATAAACATATCTGAAGCATTGGTGGCTCCTAATGTCAATATAGCAGAATCATTGAAAATAACATTGGGTGCTGAAACAAATGCATTTTTGGGGGCAATGGTATCAATTCTAAATGGGCCCAAAGTTGATGTTGGCCCGATGTTTTCAGAAATATCTTCTGCTGCAATGTGGAAGTAATAAGCCTTATCGTCAACATTTGAAAAATTGGGGCTTTTTGTATCATAATAGTTGCCAAAGCCAATACCAGTAGTATTTAACTCTGTAAATGTATGGGTCTGATTGTTATCAAAGGTATAGTAGTAACCATTGACCTCGGTATAGCCTTCAGGTATTTGCCATGTCACGTGAATCTGGGTCTGTGTTGTGGGTTGATTTATTTCATGGCTTATTGAGCGAAGTTGCTTGACTGCGCCTATACTGAGAGCATTTTGTGGGCTTGACATAAAACAGATGATGATCAAAAAAACATATAAAATCATTTTTTCATATTGGATATTGTTTTGTTTTGTCATGATTCAATAATCCTTTTGAGTGTAATGCCCATTACTGTGAAGCCAATTCAGCGATTGGCATTTGTTTTAAAACACAGTGATCATAAAGTGAAAATAATGCTGTATCCAGTTGTAAGATTGCTTCAAAATGTGAAGGTGGTTTACACTGGAGTTGCTGTAATGCCCAGAGTGCGTTTCCTCGTTGTTCGGGCGTATTGGCAGATAAAAAGGGGTGCAAATAGGTTTCTGAAAATTGAAACAACTCACGATTCCCCTGAGCCCCTCGACCGATTCCCCATATAACACCTGTTTGAATCGCTTCTATATCTATAAAACTGATGCCTGGCACAATATAATGAACAAGAATACTGGCATATTCCTCGGCTATCCATTTATACCTGGCCATAACTTCGCCAAAAGCTTCAGGGATCCCCCATCCAATACCACCAGACTCTTCATTTAAATACCACATAAATCGACGAATAATGATTCTTGCTGATTCCCGGTCATTGGGTGAAAAATTAGCAAAAGACAAACCAATCATAGTGACAGCCCGCCATTTAATGACAGGATTGGCATGATAGAGCAATGATATCAATGGGTTGATTAGTTGGGCAGGCGGCAGGTTTAGAAATGTTTTCATTGGGTCACGCCAATTATCATCTGTCAGACATTCCAGAAGTTGACTTTTCAATTGCCTGAATTTCATGGATAGTTTGCCCATTGCTGTAATGCATTTTTCAGAATTGTCATAGAGATTGGTTTTGATATATAGCCTTTCATTCCAATATCCAGACACATTTGCTTGATTTCCTCTGATGTGTTTGCGGTAACTGCTATGATAACAGGCGATTTTTGTAGCTTACAATCATTCAATATACATTTTGTTGCTTTGAGCCCATCCATTCGGGGCATTTGAATATCCATTAAAACCACATCGTAGTCTTTCTTTTGAACATATTCCACAGCTTCAAGTCCATCTCTTGCCAGATCAGGTTTTAGCCCCAGATTATTTAAAAACCGAGTCAAAATTTTTTGGTTGACCAGATTGTCTTCTGCAATAAGGCAAGACAATGGTGGTGTATTTTTTTCTTTGTTTATATTGTCTGACATAGTGGACCTTTCTTGAAAAGAGTGTAACCAAAATAGACTGAATGCCGGGGACATGACCTTATTTTTTGATATAAAATGTTATATTATAATGTTTTATGTCAAGAAATAAGGATCATGTCCCCAAAATTCAGTCTATTTTGGTTACGCTCTTTGAAAATGAATCGGTGTAATCTATAAGGGACTAATATCCTTCAACAACCTCATCAGGCGCTAAATTATCAAATCGTGTGTATGCACCATTGAATCTCAGGGTAATATCGCCTGTAGGGCCATTTCTTTGTTTTCGTAATAAAATTTCTGCCAGGCCTTTATTGGGATTGGCTTCGTCTTTGTTGTAAACTTCATCTCTATAAATAAAAATGACCAGATCAGCATCCTGTTCAAGACTGCCAGATTCTCTTAGATCTGAGAGGATAGGGCGCTTGTCGCCACGTTCTTCAAGTTTGCGATTGAGCTGGGACAGGGCAATCACAGGCACATTGAGTTCTTTGGCCAGCGCTTTCAAGGCACCAGAAATTTCACCAATGGCAAGGTCACGTCTTTCAGCCGAATCACTTGCCCGCATTAATTGAAGATAATCTATTACAATAAAGCCCAACTGATCGGTTTTATGAAGGCGTCTGCATTTGGCTCGAATTTGAAGTGCAGACTGGGCCGGGGCATCATCAATAAAAATAGGGGCTTCAGCAATAACACTGGCAGCATGTGTCAGGTATTCCCAATCTTCTGTAGAAAAAGAGCCGCCGCGTAGTTTTGATGAATCCACACGCGCTTCTGAACATAGCATACGCATGACCAGTTGTTCTTTTGACATTTCCAATGAGAAAAAAGCAACTGGCATCTGTGAATCAATTGCTGCATTTCTGGCCAGGTTCAATGCAAATGCAGTTTTACCCATACTCGGTCGGGCTGCCAGAATAATCAAATCTGATGGTTGAAAACCAGCAGTCAGGAAATTTAATTTGTCATAACCTGTTGAAATACCAGTGATGGGTGAATCATTTTGAGAACGTTCTTCAAGAATTTTAAAACTATCATTCACAACATCCTGGATTTTATAAAATGATGGTTTTATTTTATCTTGTGAAACTTCAAAAACAGCATTTTCTGCAAAATCAATCACCGCTTCAACATTGCTTTGATTTTCATAACATTGTGCAACTATTTCGCCCGCTTTGGCCATCAATCCTCGAAGCAGGGCTTTTTCCCTTACAATATTTGCGTACTGTACAGGATTGACAGCCATTGGAATATCATCCACAATTCGAGATAGAACATGGGCGCCACCAATTGAATCCAGGGCATTACGATCACGCAAATAATTGGTAATTGTAATTAAATCAACAGGTTCACTTTTTTTAAAAAGATCAAGCATCGCCTGAAAAATTACCTGATGTCGGGATACGTAAAAATGTTCGGCGGTTAAAATTTCGACAATATCAAGTAAGACATTGCTATCCATTAAAATAGAACATAGCAGGGACTCTTCAGCTTCAATACTTTGTGGTTTAATTCGATTTGCAATCTCTCGGGGTTGTTGTTTGCTGCCGGAACGTTTTTGATATGATGGATTTCCATAATCATTGAACATGTTTTTTTGTACCTGAGGGGATAGGTGTGAAGGGCCGCAAAAAAGGGGTTCCCTTCACACATTCATGGTTAAGACTCTGCAATGACCTCAATGTTGATTTTTGGTTCAACATCCTGATACAGCCGAATAGGAACCTGGTAAGTGCCGACTGATTTAATCGGTTCCTTGAGATTGATTTGTCTTTTATCCACAGTGATTTCCATATCTTTGAGACTGCTGAGAATATCTTTCGCCTGAACAGAACCATATAATGTTCCGCCTTCACTGACTTTCACACTGATTTGACAAACAACATCCTCAATGCGTCGAGCAAGTTCTTCAGCAGTGGAACGTTCTTTTGAAATTTGCAAATCAATCTTGACCCGCTCATGTTCCAATTTTTTTCGGTTTTCAGGGGTGGCCAAAACCGCTTTTCCCTGAGGCAGCAAGTAATTTCTGGCATAACCTTTGGCAACTGAAACTTCACTGCCAATAATGCCGAGTGATTCTATTGTTTCTTTCAGAATAACATTCATATATTACAACCGGCTTTTTTATTCATTAAAAAGCCGTCCTCCTTTTGTTATTAGGGATAAGACTAAGGATACAACATAATAGACTTATCACAATGTTCTCAAAACCAATCGTATGGAAAACCTGATTGAATATCCGGTGGTTCATTGTTTTCTGGATTTTGCTTACGAAAATCAGCCCATACGTCAAAAAGTCCAATGCCCATCACTAAAATAACTGATGGCAGATGAATTACCAAAAACGCATACAGCAAATACATGGCCGGCTTTGATACTTTTCTTTTTTCAAAAAAATAAGATATGACAGCAATTCCTTGAAAAAAATAAATGACAGATAGTACAATGAGTATATTGCTTCCCAATATTTGAAGACTATCAGATGGGATAAATAAAATCGCCCCGGATGCAATCACTCCCCAAACTAATAATTCCGGAGATTTCCAGCAATTTAAAGCGCCATATTCAGGTACGCCTGGCTGCGAGTTTTGAAATATAAGCCGTGTTGCCAGTAAATTCAGCCATGCTGATACCATTAGAAAAGCAATAGAAATGGATGGAATAATCCGAATTAAGGCATATTTGAGTGCTTGTGTCAGTTGCTGAACCTGCTCTTCAGACATCCCCAAATCCCGATAGAGATTACTGTTCATTGCAATATACTGGTTCAAGCAATCTGAAAGAATGACACCCATACCGGTTGAAATCATTTGACTGTAATAAAACAGGCCAAAAAAACCGGCAATAAACAGAATACCGGTTGTATACAGAATGGTTTCATCGGCTGATAATTCTTTACGAATAAACTCTGCCATTACGCTGCCAAGAACCAGAAGTTCGGCAACAATTAATGTATAAATTGACAGGCCGGTACTCATTTGGATAGAAATGAGCATTGTTAATGTCATAAGAATCATCATCGGCTTGCGTCCAAGCTTTAGCCGATAGTAGATGATCGGTAAGGGAACAAAGCAATAACACATCCAGCCAATAACAGGTATGTGAATTGCTGCCAGCATAATGAATGTCATAAATGTAACACCATTAAGCAACTCTTTTAATGGACTTTGCTGTACTGTTTTTTCCACGATATATTTATCTTTCCTTTGGGATCAATCTATTGGTATTCGTGATAGACTGATCCCTTTGATCAATATTTTAGATCAGGCAAAAGGGTTTGATAATCAATCGACACGACCAACATATGGCATTAAAGCAATTGTTCTTGCACGTTTGACTGCAAGGCTCAATGCACGTTGATGTTTATTACATGTTCCTGAAATACGACTGGGAATAATTTTTCCCCTTTCAGTTACAAATCCAGCCAGTACTTTTGAATCTTTGTAATCAATTTTCAAGCTGGGATCAGCACAGAAACGACATACTTTGCGTCGATGAAAAATCTTTTTTCGTCGTTTATATTTATCTTTATCCTTGTCTTTATTTCTACTGTTTCTGGGTGCAGCCATTTTAACTGTCCTCCTTTGTTGTTTTTTCTGTGTCATCAGTATCGTCTGAGTCATCTGTGTCAGCGTCTTCATTTTTCGGTGCGTTTTCATTGTCATCATCAATCAGGTCGTCTTCAATCGTTTCAGATGCATTAGCGATATCTGGAATTTCTGTATCCAGGTCTTCTGAGGATTCAAGATCTTGGGATTCAGAAAGCGCAATTGATTCCTCAGTTGTTTGAGATGCCTGAGCCTGTTGCGAGGCAAATTCATCAGGATCAAATGAATTATCAATCATCACTGTGAGATATTTCATTACTGAATCTTCAAGACGAATAATTCTTTCATATTCTGCCACAACTTCTGTTCGTGCGGAATAATCCAGGCGGACATAAAAGCCACGTGTTTTGTTTCTGACTTCATAGGCCAGTTTGCGGACACCCCATTCATCCTGGTCCAGCAATTCGCCTTCATACTGTTCTATCAAGGATTTTGATCGGGTAATAAAGGCCTCTCGCGCTTCCTCCCCTGAATCAATATCAAACAGTAAAATTGTTTCATACCTTCTTAACAAAATACATTCCTCCTTTTGGATAATATAGCCCTGACCTGTTTTTTGTCAGAGCAAGGGGGATGCTTAAATGCATCCTAAATAGTTTGAGTGAAACCAAAATAGACTGAATTTCGGGGGTACACGATCCTTATTTCTTGACATAAACCTTATAATATAAAATTTTATATCAAAAAATAAGGTCATGTCCCCGGAATTCAGTCTATTTTGATTACAAACAAATAATTTAATATTAGCGATTAATGCGTCACAGGTCAAGTGAAAATCGGTAAACTAAAAAAAAATTGCGAATAAACTTGACCATTAGATTTTTTTGTGTATAAAGTAGAATTTTTTAAGGGCGATTAACTCAGTGGGAGAGTGCTACCTTCACACGGTAGAAGTCACTGGTTCAATCCCAGTATCGCCCATTATCAAAGCCGCTCTAATTAGTTTAGAGCGGCTTTTTTATTGTCTGTACTGTCTCGTCCTTGAACAAGAACCTTTATCGTTCAAATCGAATGTAGGTGAGCACCGCCTTACAAGATTTGAATACCCAGCGCTTTAGACACAATTTCAAATACATCCCTGGATAGCTCTGATTTATGTAAACGTTCCAATTGATTTCCCATTAATGTCATACGCTGATCCTCATATTTTTGCCATTGGTTAAAGGCGACAACCATTTGGGATGCAATTTGCGGATTCACTTTATCCAGTGCAAGCACTTGATCCGCAAGCAATTCATAGCCCTCGCCGCTTGAACTATGAAAATGACGAAGATTGCTGTTCACAAAGGATCCAATTAATGCTTTCACACGATTGGGATTTTTTAATGTAAAAACAGGATGGGTCAATAATTCTTTTACCCGATCCAGTGTATTATTCAGTTCAGATTTTGCCTGGACAGCAAACCATTTATCCACAAGCAGCGGATAATCAAACCAATGCCCATAAAAAATTTCACATGATTTTTGAAATATTTCTTCATTGGTATGACTCAATGATTGCAGGGCTGAAAAAATATCTGTCATATTATCTGAGTTCATGAATTGATCAATGGCCAGGGTTACAGTCTCTTTTGTCATCAAGGCCACAAGATAGTCCAATGCCAGGTTTCTAATACTTCTGCGCGCAACCCCGGTAGGTTCGTAATCATAATAATCGTCGGAGCTGTTTTCATCATAGATTTCCATAAAACGTTCACTGAGATGTTCGGCAATGGTTTCTTTCATCTTTTTGCTGACAAAATGGATTGCATCAGGATTAATCTTTTCAGATTGATCTGAGCAATAATGGGCAATTTCATGATCTGATGGCATCCTTACCAGTTCGGTGATTAAAGCCCTGTCATTGATCGGTGAAGTCAATAATGCTTCAAAGGCATCCAGAACCTTTGTAGGAACTGAAATGAACTGGCCATTTTGAAATTGCTGTATCATTTGAAATATGCTTTCAAGCTGTATTTGCCGGCTTTGATCCCATCGGTTGAAATCATCTGTATCATGTTTGAGCAGGAACAATCTTTCTTCTGTGGAATATTCAATGGATACCTTCACACAGGCTGAAAAATCACGAAAGAGCGAGGGCACCGGTTCTTCATAAACATTAATAAATTCAAATGTTTGTTTTGTTTTTGTCAGTTCGATAATGCGATGTTCGGCAGTGTTGTCATCGTCATCGTCATCGTCATCATCATTATCATCATCTTTGTCTTCATCTATTTTTAGTTCAAGGGGGATATGATTGCCATTACTATCCAGCAAGGCCATATCAATTGGGATTAACAAAGGCTCTTTTTTGGGTTGATTAACTGTAGGCGGGCAGAATTGCTCAAATGTCAATCGATAAATTTGTTTGTCGGAAATATACTCTCTATGGACAGTGACTCTGGGGGTGCCGGCTTGAGTATACCATCGCATGAATTGATCCAGTTTTCGTTCCCCGGCATCTTCCATGATATTCAAAAAATCTTCAACAGAAACAGCCTGTCCATCAAATTGGTCAAAATAAAACTCCATGCCGAGAAAAAAGTCATCTCCCAGCATACGATACAGCATCCGAACAATGGCAGCACCTTTTTCATAAACAGTTGGCGTATAAAAATTATTCATTTCAACATATTGATCCGGTCGAACCGGATGCGCTGTGGGGCCATCATCCTCAGGGAACTGGTGAAGACGAAGCTTTTGGACATCCTGGATGCGTTTGATAATTCTTGATGGCCCCACAGCTTCGGTATACAACTGATCCCTAAAAACAGTCAGGCCTTCTTTTAAGCAGAGTTGAAACCAATTTCTCAGTGTTACCCGATTGCCGGTCCAGTTGTGAAAGTATTCATGGGCAATGATACGTTCGATATTGGCGTAATCATCATCAGTGGCGATTTCTGGGTCTGCCAGTATACATTTTGAATTGAAAATGTTTAAGCCTTTGTTTTCCATTGCTCCCATGTTGAAATCATTGATTGCAACAATCATATAGGTATCCAGATCATAAACCAGTTGAAAGGTATCTTCATCCCAAAACATGGCATTGATTAAAGATTCCATAGCAAATTCACAACGTTCGATATTTCCAGCTTCAGCAAAAATGCGTATTAGAACCGGCTTTTCAGACTGGGTCACAATATCTTCAATGTATTCAAGGTCACCAGCAACCATTGCAAACAGATAGGATGGTTTTGGAAAAGGATCTTCCCAGGTCACCCAATGTCGGCCATTTTTAAATACACCACTTTGAAACAAATTGCCATTGGACAGCAAAACTGGACAATTGTTTTTATCTGCTTCAATGGTGCAGGTATAAGTGCATAATACATCCGGTCGGTCCAAAAAATATGTAATTCTCTGAAAACCTTCAGCTTCACACTGGGTGCAGTAAATATTGTTTGAAACATACAAACCGGACAGGCTGGTATTTTCATGAGGTTTGAGGCGTGTCTTAATATTGAGAACAAATGACTTTCCAACTTTATTGATAATCAATCGATTGGATGTTTGCTCATATTCTTTTGGATCTAGTTCTGCTCCATCCATAGCAATGGATATTAAATCCAGATCTTCGCCATACAGGTACAATTTTTTTAGTTTATTCTTTAAATCATGAACCCGTTCCATTTTGATGATTGCGCGAACATCAGTATATGTTTCATGCAAATCAAAATATAAATCGACATGTTCAATATCGAAGTGTGAGGGATGATAATCTTTTAAATACTTGGTTTCCGGTGAATTCATTCATTCTCCATTGGATGGTTTTTTTTAAACCGATTGTTAATTGTTTAATGTAATGACCATGTTATCTCGGTGAATAATTTCATCATATGGTTTTTCACCCAGAATGCTTTCAATTGCATTGCTTTTCTTTTGCATAATCAATTGAATATCATCTGATGAATAATTGGTCAGGCCGATACCAATTTTTGTGGCTGATTGGGTTTCAATGGCAATGGCGTCGCCAATTGAAAATTTCCCACTAACAGATGTCACTCCGATTGGCAAAAGGCTTGTTCCTTTATTGAGAATGGCGTGATAGGCGCCATCATCAATTTGAATATGGCCTCTTGTTTTTTTGGAAAAAGCAATCCAGGATTTTCTATTTTTCATTTTATGATTTTTTGGAACAAAGAAGGTGCCAATATTATCGCCTTCAAGAATGTTGATTAACACATTTTCCGATGCTTTGGCAATAATCATTGGGATACCGGCTGTGGTGACTTTTTGAGCTGCTCGTATTTTTGAGAGCATCCCCCCAGTTCCCAGGGCACCCGGGATTCCTGATGCAAAGGATTCCAGGTCTTTGGTAAAGGATGTCACCATTGGAATGAATTGGGCATCCTGATGGATTCTGGGGTCTTTATCAAACAATCCATCAATATCAGTAAGATTGATTAACAAATCCGCATTGACCAGGAGGGCAATCATTGCAGAGAGGTGATCATTATCACCAAACTTTATTTCTTCAACTGCCACTGTATCGTTTTCATTGACAATTGGGATTACATTCCAGTTGAATAAAGCACGCATGGTATTTCTTGCATTGAGATATCGGATGCGATTGGATAAATCCTTGCGTGTCAAAAGGATTTGAGCCACTTTATGATCAAAAAAATCAAAGGCTTTTTCATATTCCTGAATCAATCCGGCCTGACCAATGGCAGCAATGGCCTGTCTCAAAGGTATTTCTGTAGGGCGGGCATCCAGAGACAATTTTCGCATGCCTGCGGCCATTGCTCCGGATGAAACAATTGTAACGCTGATACCTTTTTGAATAAAATGATGCACCTGCATGGCGATCTGACGAATGACCTGGATATTGAGATTCTTTTCAGCAGTCAAGACATTGCTGCCTAACTTGATAACAAGTCGCTCAATATTTTTTAAATACTTCCTTCGTGTATTGCTTTCTGGCATTTTGGATCCTGGTTGTATACACCTGTTGGTCTTAAGCCGGAATAAAATCTTGAGCCCGGGTTTCAATGAGTTGGATGGCCGATTCCGGGCACGCAATTGCACACTGCCCGCATCCCAAACATTTTTCTTCAGAAACGCACGCAAGCCCATCATCATTCAGCGTAATGGCTTTAAACCAACAGCGATCCACACAGGTTTCACAACCAGAGCAGGCGTCAAGATCAATTGAAGGTACAAATCGACTGGGATCACACAATGCAAGACCATCGGAAATAAGCAAAGTAAAAGATTGACAACAACATCCACAACAATTACAAATAAAAGCGCCAACATTCGCCTTGTTCATGGTCACATGGACCAGGCCCGCTTGCTCTGATTTATCAATAATATCCAGGGCTTCATCTCTGGATATTTCACGCCCAGAACCGCGTTCAATGGTATATTCTGCGCCTCGATTAACTTGAATACAAACTTCCAAAGGGGCATCGCAATTTCGCATGCTCAAACGACAGGTGCAGTTTGTCACTGCCAGTTTAGTGGCGGATTCAATTATGTCCCGGACATTCTCTGGTGAAAGAACCTTTGCTTTACCTGTATCAATGCTCTTACCAATAGGAATAACACGTGTTACCGGTCTTGGTAAGAGTTGTGTCAGCATTGGTGCCAGTTTGGGCCATTCCTCAACCATGTAACGCTGCCATGCATCATAAAATTCCTGGTTGGCTTCAGGCCATGTAATGCTAGCATCATGGAACTGTACTAGATGTGATGGCGCTTTCCAATGGGTTTCATTGTTTTTTACTTTTTTGAATGCCAGACCTTTTCTAAACATATCTTTTAAGTCTGATTCAATGGCTTCTGTGGGACGATCAAGCTTTTGACTCATTTCCTGGGCAGTTCCAGGTAATGAGATTAGAAGATTTGCCTGATCTTCGTTGATCATCATGGATAAAATCTCAGGCAGATATTTTGAGTCTTTATGAAACATGTTTTCTGCGAATTTATTATATGGATTCATGGTTCTCCTTTAAAATGTTTTGAGCCATTAAAGGGGCATTTTCTTATCCCTGAAAGGGCGTCACATACCAGCCAACGCCCTGGTTAATACAGTTTGTACATTTTGTTATCTGAGCTTTAGAGACATTTGCAATACTTCTTTATATCCGACAACTGGCGCATTTCAAAAAAGGGGGCATTTTTTTAGCCCTGAAAGGGCGGCACATACCAGCCCAGGACAACGCCCTGGGTAATACATTACAAAGATTTGAGCCCTGAAAGGGCGGGACATATAAGAACAATAATTAATGGTAGCTCATTTATGTAACGCCCTTACAGGGCTTAAGATTTTTTTTAAAAGTTCCCCAGGGCGTTGCCCTGGGCTGGTATGTAACGCCCTTTCAGGGCTAAGAATATGCCCCTTTTTTGAAATGCGCCATCTGACAACTATGATCGCCTGCTTATTATTGTTCTTCTGTTCATTTACCTCAAAACGAACAGTATTAACAATGGGGACGTTATTTTTAGAGCAATACATAGTTGAATGACATTAACAATACAGAAATATAATAATGATGTCAATTGAAACAGGTAAAATTTTTCACTTGACTGATCAGTGAAATATTATAATGATGTCAATTGAAACAGGTAAATTTTTCACTTGACTGATCATACCTGATCACATGTTTTTTTTGTTGATCCAGTATCGCCTTGCGGTTCACCAGCTGTAACGTGGAAACAAGAAGGCGATACCATGAAAAAATTGCATTAAACGATAAGTAAGTAAGCGGTCATAAATTTTCGGGTAGATCGTAGTAAATATTTTTTTATTCGTCTGGTCGAACCTTATGTTCGCCTCGAACAAAAACCAGTATCAAACCTATGAGCAAAACCAATGTAGGGGCGAACCTTATGTTCGCCCTCCGTACAAAAACCGGCATCAAACCTATGTTCGAGAATGAATTAGAAACGTTTGCCTCGGACATAGGTTCGCAAACAATTGTAGTTCGGAGGGCGAACACAAGGTTCGCCCCTACATTGGTTTCGGACATTGGTTGGATCTCGATTACTACGATCTACCCAAAAATTTATGATCGCTTACTTAGGAATGCTCTGAAAATAACTTCCCCATTATTGATATTGTTCGTTTTGAGGTAATTGTACTGTAGAGACGTAGCATGCTACGTCTCTACACGACCTTATTTTTTTGTACGATCATGAAAAATGAGCATGTTCTTTTTCGAGCATTCCTTAACATAATATACACAGGAGGTCTTATATGACAGAAGTCGAACAAATAATTGTCAACCTACTTGATAAAGAAGGCAAAGATTATATGGGTCTAAAAAAATTAACAAATCACAAACACCTGAGGGATCTACTTCAAATAAAAAAAGATGCAGATAGGCCGGCTATCAAGAAAAAGCTAAGTCCCCATATAACAAATGCTATTAGAATAACCAATGGATATAGAGGGTTATATGTTACGCGCAACATGAGCGATACAGAGTTAATTATCAGCAGCCTTGGCAAGAAAACCCCACTGGGTACACTCAAAAAGAATTTTCCCATCCAAACAACAAAACTGGTTCAAATGGTTTCACAAATGATCATGTCAGGTAAGCTGCATGTTTCGTTTTCAGATTCTGGCAGTGTAACCTATCTAAAAGTCAATGACGCCCCTACAGAAATAAATAAACCACAAAGTAAAACGACCTCTCAAGAAACAGAAGCAAATGATGACTGCCAAAAAATGAAAGAAGCCTACGACGCTATTGGCGGTGGACAGAGTTATGTACGCATTTACAAAATACGAGAATACCTGGATTGGCCAAAAGAACGTTTCAACAAAACGTTGGAACAATTGACCAAAGAATTGGCCATACAGCTTCACGCCGGTGACCCATCAGTGTTGACTGAAGAACAACTGAAAAACTCCTATGTGGATGATGAACAACAAATCTGCATAACCATATCATGGAGGAAAAAATGATGACTGACTCTCAGTATCTGGAAATACTCAAAGAGAAACAGCCATTTGTGTCATCCAGTGTCAGTGATCCCAAAGATCATATTTTTCCGGATGTGCCATCTATTAATAGTGATGTTTATCACTCCTTGATCAATCTCATTCGCAACAAAAGTCAGCATCCATCAATGCCCCTGGCAGCAGTGGTACAGGGTGAAGCAGGTGATGGCAAAACGCATTTGATTAATCGCCTGATCCGCAACAGGGAGAAATCAAAACAAAATACGTATCAAGTTGCGTATATTCAACCCATTGAAGACCCTGATCAAACCTATACTTATTTGCTCAGGGAAATTGTTACCAATCTATTTGTTCCCTTGGATAACAATCGTCCGGCAACAATCATGCATGGTATACTTGCCAATTTGGTCAAACCCATTCTGGCAGAAGCCACTTTTAATGATAAAAATTTAAAAAAACGCATACATACCATTATAGAAACTGATCCAGTCAATATATTTTTTGATATTCAACTGAGTCCATCCATGTGGACAAAAATTGAAAGCAAGCTCAAAAATCAATTTTCAACCCTTTGTTCTGCCAGTCTGATTCATGTTCTGATGCAACTCCGACACAGTGATCGACTGTTTGCCATTATTGAGTGGCTCAAATGCACCGCCATTGATGCTGTTTTAGCCAAAAGTATTCATGTTACCCCCTCAAAATTATTAACAATTAAGGCACAGGAGCAGGCAGCACGAGATATGATCAAAGATCTCAGTGTATTGATTGGCAGTTGTCATTATCCACTGCTGGTTTGTTTTGATCGCCTTGAGAATCTTGAATCTGGAGACCAGATTCGCTCCTTTGGACGCATGGTCGAGTTTTTGGTGGATGATGCCCGGGCAATGATGCCAGTTGCTTTTTGTCGGGGTGATTTATGGACGAATATACTAAAAAATCAGCTCAATAGCCATGTTGTTGGACGCCTGGAATCCAATCAATTTGAATTGCCTGGCTGCGATTCAGAACAATCCCTGGAATTGATCGCATCGCGTCTGAGTTGGGCATATGGTCATTTCAATCATAATTATTTTCCTTTCCCTAAAGATAAACTTGATAACGCCTTTAGAGACCGTTTAAGAAGCCCAAGAGTAGTGCTTCAAAAAGCAAATATGATGCTACGAGACTATATTTCCTTTGTGCCCAGGCCCATTATCGAACAACTTCATGATCAATTTCGTAATCAGTACCAAAAAGTGTTGAATACCTTTGATCGCTTTTCTCCTGAACGATCTCGCATTAAACGTGCCTTGCGTCTGTTCTTTGAAATTAAAGATTTTGCTGTAGATATCAGTACTGGTGATAAATATATTGATTTTTTGTATTCCCAGGAAATTTCATCAAAAAAAGGGTGTGTTATTATTGATCTGCAACATCATCACAAGTCAGTTGGTGCCAGTCTTAAACGTGGGGTTGATTCTATTAAAAACAATCCAGATGCCTATGTATTGTACATTCGGGATGAAAGATGTTTACTTCCAGCCAAATGGAAATCCACCAATGCAGTCCTGAATCAATTCAAAAAGCTTGGTGGTCATTTTCTGATGCTGGATCGTAACGAAGCTGCCCAATGTTACGCCATTGCACTGATGAATTATGCCATTAAGGAAGGTGATATCAGTGTTGAAACATCAGCTTTTGACATGGAAAAAGCGAGCATTGAATCTTTTTTACACTTCTTGCATGAATACATTGGTCATGAACCTTTCAGCCTGTTTAAAAAAATTGCAGATATTCTCCAATTACGAAAAAAGAAAGTGCCTGGAGGCGGTGGCGGTGGCAATGGCAGAAAACAAAATCAAATTATCATGAATAAAACCCTTGAATGCCTTCGCCCACAACCCATGATGATGGCATCAACAGGTCACATTTTAGACTACTTGACCGCCGACAATATCAAGACCAGTCAAGATGAAATGATGCGCGTGATCAAACGTTTTGGTGACCGGTTTGTTATTCATCAGTCCAAAACCGATACCATTGTCATGATTAAAAAGGAGTGGATCAATGCACAACCTTAATGTCTCGGAAATTCATTTATGTCAACGATGTTCCAGGCTCCTGGCCTATCATTTATCCGGTGAAAAACAGGTCTGGCGAATTGGCTTAAAACGTTCGGAATCACTGCCAGGAAAGTTTTTTCACGATAAAATCGTGCAACCTTTGCACAAAAAGCTGGCATCCACGCGCACACGCCTCTTTAAAGCGGTAAACACAATCTGTCAGGCATCTGATCACAATTTTAAAATTCGTTTCCTGGAAATCCTGGAGTCCAATTTTTTTCTGAATTTCATGCAAAAACACTCACAAAGTCTGGATACCTCTGATTTACTGAGTATCGGCAAAGCATTTGAACAATGGTGTGCATTTTTGTCTGAATTTTTACTCCCCATTATTCAGAATATGGGAGATCAGTTCTCTTTGTCAGAAATATTTTACTTGCCTGAACAATTAATCTCTCAGACATATAACCCTGAATCAGGAAAATCATTAAAAATCAGTGGCAAGTATGATGCCATCCTTTTTGATACCTTTCACAAGGAAATTGTTATTTTAGAATGTAAAGGCAGGGATCGTGATCGATCAGATGAAGATATTACCCAGGTTGGATTATATGCCTGGTTGATTGAGCAAAAAACCGGCATCTTACCCCGAGGCGAAATTCTGTATCTAACAGGCGCAGATCAACGTTATACGATCTCACCGACAAAAATGCGTGACATTGTCAACCAGCTGCCGCATATGTTTGATCACACCATTCAAATCCTTGATGCACATACCAATCAAAAGCCCATTCATCTGCCCCGATCTGCAGATGCGCAACTATGCACAGAATGTCCTTTTGCTTCGCATTGTGACACTGAGTATGGGGATGTATCAGAAAAAACAAAAAATACTGATAATGCATCAAACAATACTGATGATAAATCCAGGAACACTGATGATGCATCACCCAATACTGATGATGAATCAAAAGGTATTGATACAATTATAAATTTATTCAACATGCTAAAAACACCTGTTTTTGATGCGGGCAGTATCTGCGGTCCCCGGTTTATTCGATATAAAATCAAACCAGATCATTCCAAAAGTGTAACAGTTGCCAAAATTACAAAACGCGCCCAGGATCTTCAAATTGCCATGAATCTGGCGCAACCCCCTTTAATGCAATCACAGGCGGGTTATATCAGCATTGATATTCCTAGGAAGGTGCGTCAGCCACTCACATTGGGTGAAGTCATGAGAGTGGCAGAAGATACGCGACCGAATTCTAAAGTGGCATTTCCAATTGGTATGGCCATTGATGGCAAAATTGTCTGGATTAATCTCAATGATCCTGCCACGCCCAGTATTCTCGTTGGCGGCACATCCGGCAGTGGCAAGAGTGTTTTGTTACGATCCATTCTCATTGCAATGGCAATCAATGCAAAACCAGAAGAATTACAATTAACCTTGATTGATCCAAAACATGTCAGCTTTTTGGATCTTTCTGATATTCCCCATGTAGATGATGATATTATTGTCGATAATGCCATTGCCATTGACAAACTGGGGCAACTGGTTGATGAAATGGAAAGCCGGTATGCCGCCTTTAAAGCAGATCAAGTATTTGATATCAATGGATATCAGGAAAAAGGACATCAGATTGCACATCATGTGGTTATTATTGACGAATACGCGGATTTAATCATTGACAAACAAACTAAAACCGATCTGGAAACAGCAATCCAAAGACTTGGCCAAAAAGGGCGTGCCGCAGGTATCCATTTAATATTGGCCACCCAACGACCGGATGCACGTGTGGTGACACCACTGGTAAAAGCCAATTTGCAACTTAAAGTCGCCTTGAAAGTGACAACAGTCAGCAATAGCAATATCATTATTGATCAACCCGGAGCTGAATGTCTGATAGGAAAAGGGGATATGCTCATTGCTGGAAGTATGCCGGTGAAACGTCTTCAAGGACCCATCCCTTCTAAAACAGATATTGATAAACTGAAATAGTTTTGTTTGTAATCCAAGGAAAAAAAATGCCTGTTCTAAAAAACAGAAAGCAAAAAAAATATTCCCTGCCCATTTTTTTACCAGTATATCATCCAGTAGAATCTCCTTTTCCAGTGGATAAATGGGTGCAAGAATTCACTGTTGAAGGCTGTATTGTCAATGCCTTTTTTCTTTACAAAGAAAGGACAGTCCGAAAACAGCTTGAACAGGCCAAAAACCTTCATCAGTATGTTGGATTCCCAGGGCTTGTTATGACTGATTCAGGCGCATTTCAAGGTTTTCAAGGGAGTTTGTATCTTAAAAACAAAACCATTGTAAAATTTCAGGAAACCATTGGTTCTGATATTGTTTCCCCATTGGATCTGGTCTGTGGTCCGGGAGAATCCAGACGCATTGCAGAAAAAAAATGGAACAGAACATTCATTCGTATTAAAGAAGCCGCAAACCTGGTACAAAACGCCACATTGGCGGGTGTACAACAGGGCGGAAAATTTCATGATTTGCGCAAAAAAAGCACAGAAGAACTGATGCAATTAAATGTTAAATACCTGGCATTGGGAAGTCTGGTGCCATTTTTTAATAGAAACCACAATCTGGGCTTTGTGGGTAAAGTCATTACAGATGCCCGAAAAATGTGCGGCAAGGATATTCCAATTCATGTCTATGGGGCAGGAGATCCCCTTGAGATACCATTCATGGCAGCACTGGGCGCTGATATTTTTGATTCGTCATCTTATGCCCATTATGCCCGCCAGGGGTGGTACATGACACCATATGGCGCCATTCAAGATGAAGGGAAACTCCAATCTGGAGAATACACATGTGCATGTCCATATTGTCAGTCTTTTGATACGCCATCACAAATTTTCCAGAATGAAATTTTATTGACCTGCCATAATTTATGGCTCATTCTTCAAACAATCCAACATATCCGCGCAGCAATTAACACCAGTACCCTTAATCAAATGTTAGACAATATCCTTCACCAACATGCATACTGGTTTCCTGAAAGTGCGCTGAATAAATCCTGGCAATCGTTGGTATCCTTATGAATTGCACAGATATACTCCCTAAAGATATCTTGAATGAGGCAGTCAACGCAATATGCAGCCGATATAAAATTGGGCATGAATCAGTGCTCAAGCAAATGAATGAAACAATGCACCGCCATCCTGAACTGATCAAGAAAATTCAAAAAAATCCGGTAGATATTACCCGATTAAAAGCATATAAAACATTTATAAAAGATGTTAAAAAGCAGATTTATTATCAACTCAGACAGTATCATCAGAACACTGCTCAAGAGACAGATTTGAAACAACACTTGGCATCTCTCGTTTTAAATCAAGGTCCATCTGATGATATAGACAAGATCATTAAAGGCTTGCTATCCAGTCATGTATCCACACAGGAGCGGCTTCCCTGGTATCAAGAGTTTTATCAAACACTGTTTAATTTAGTTGATCCTGGGAAATCTATTATTGATATTGGATGCGGGATTCATCCCCTGTCATACCCTTTTGAAAAGAACAATCTAAATACATATCTGGCCATTGATAAGGATCCGGTGGTGATTGATACCTTGACAATTTTTGCACCCAGGGTTGCACCAGTTAAGTTGATCCCGGTTTGTATGGACATTAATCATATAACCTGGTCAGATTATTTGACAGCACAGTTTGACCTTGCGTTTGTCTTGAAACTGATCCCTGTGTTGCATAGACAAAATAAATCGGCATTAAAGCAATTGATTGAAATTCCAGCAAAACAAATATTATTGACTGGCAATATTGAAGCAATGACCCGAAAAGAAACAATTCGCAGAAAAGAAAGGCGCATGCTTCAAGATTTTATTGCAATGACAGGGCGACAGATTTCTGGAAATTTTGAGGTTGGCAATGAATTTGGTTTTGTCATCAGGTAACTGATATTTATGAAACTGCTTTTACATGGGTATCAAGAAATTGATCCAGTTCATCGAGTTGAAGCTCTTTGGCCATTTGTAATATTTTTTTGCCAAATAAATAATACCTTGAATCATTCATCAATCCCCTGGCCTGCTCTCTTACCCCAAGAATATCGCCTTCTTCAGCATATTGAACAAGTTGTTTAACCACATTGGCATCAGGAATATTGAATGACTTATGAGCGAATGTATCATCCGGTGGGTCAGGTTCCGAATAAGTCCATTTGATATTCAAACATGTCTCAAGGCATTCAAACAAGGCTTTCATATCCACAGGCTTGGGGAGAAAAGCCTGACAACCATGTTCAATACATGCCTTGCGATTGTCTTCAAATACACTGGCAGATATGGCAATAATCACTGTTTCTTTAAGATCTGGCATGCTTTTTATGCGATCAGTGGCTTCAAGGCCATTGATTTCTGGCATTTTTAAATCCATCAGAATCGCATCTGGGTGATATTGCGATGCCATTTCAATGGATTCTATTCCACTGCTGGCCTCCAGTAAGGTAAAACCATTGATTGATAACATGTCCCGAATCATTTCGCGATTACTGGCTTTATTATCAGCAATCAGAATTGTTTTCTGAGCCCCTTGAATACCAATGATATTATTGATATCCGCAGATGTAGAAGATTCAGTGATTGGCGTATACTCAGTTTCATCCAAAGAAATTTCAAACCAGAACTTGCTGCCCACCTTCGGCTGACTCAATACATTCAATTCGCCCCCCATGAGTTTCACTAGTTTTTGGCTGATAGATAAGCCCAGGCCTGTGCCATCGGAATCAATCTGTCGGTCTGAAAACTGTTTAAAGGCTTCGAATATATTTTGCTGGGCATCAGGGTCAATACCAATGCCAGTATCTTCCACAGAAAAATAAATGCCAGCATCCTTTTTTTCAGCAGTAAACACGATTTTACCCTGTTGCGTAAACTTGACAGCATTGCCCAGCAAGTTGAGAAGAATCTGTCTCAGGCGCTTTTCATCTGCGCAAACCGCTTGTGGTAAATCATTTGAAAACTTACTTTCAAATGATACACCAGATTGTTCGGCCCGAATGGATATCATTTCAGAAATTGTGGATAAAAAAGGATAAAATGAAAATGGGTGCTTTTGAAGTTCCATTTTTTGGGCTTCAATTCTGGAAATGTCCAGTATATCATTGATAATTGTTAACAAATGCCTGCCACTATTATAAATGGTTTTAATGGCTGCTTGATCGTTTTCAGATAAGCCAGTATTACGTTTTAGAATTTGTGCATAGCCTAAAATGCCATTGAGGGGTGTGCGCAGTTCGTGACTCATGCTGGTTAGAAATTCGCTCTTGGCTTTATTGGCTGTTTCTGCGGCCTGACGCGCTTCTTGAAGATGTTTTTCATTTTCAATTAAGGATTCGGTTCTTTCTTTTACCCGGGCTTCCAGTGATTCATTGAGAGATTTCATTTCATCGGTATATCGTATTTGCTTGATTGCAATACTGTAAACATTGGCAATTCGCTCTAAAAACGTTAATTCCAATGAAGAAAAGTCACACTTCTTGTTGGCCAGGGCCACCTGTCCAACAAGCCTGTCACCAATCATTACTGGCGCACACATGAAATTCCGAATGGGCATATGCCCTTGGGGTATACCACTGGATCGCAAGTCACTGGACAGATCGTTACATATAACAGGCTTGCAGTTCTTTAAACTCCAGCCCCAAAGACCCCGAAATTCTTTGAAAACAACAGTTTTATTTTCAACTTCACAGTTATCCCAGACACCTTGTGACATCGTTGGCGCAACAAAATATCCTGTCTCTGGTTCAATATAGCCCACATAGCCCAGTTCACAGGCAGTCATTTTCTTTGCGTGGGTCAGGACAATATCGGTGATATCTTCAATATTCTGGAATTCAATCACCCGCTGTGATAAGTCGGCAATGGCAGCATTCATGTTGGCGTGCCATTCCAATGATGCTTCGATATTTTTTCGATATGAGATATCAATGGCAGTTGTTGCAATATACTTGGCTTGATTATTATTGTCTTTGATTGTCACTGCATTGGTCAGCATGGGAAAAATAGAGCCATCTTTATGGACATGCCATATTTCAATTGCTTCATAGCTTCCTTTTGTAATCAATGAATTATTGTATTTATAAACTTCATTAAGTTGATTTCGGGTATGAAAATAGGATAAATTCTTGCCTTCAAGTTCTTTGGTGCTGTATCCATGAATGTTGGCAAAATAATCATTGACTGCCAAAAAATTGCCTTGGAGATCCACAACCGCCATGCCCATATTGGCAATATGAAAAATATGTTGATGTAATTCCAATGCATCTTGAACCTGAAGAAAATACTTATTCCGATCAATTTTTAGATAGATAATATATCCACTGATACATATGGTAAAACAGAGAATACTTAATAGTTTCCAAAGCATATCAATTTTTTGGCCATTGCATAAATAGGCCAGAAAGCTCAGAATCAGGATAATTAATATGGCATCCCGCCAGTGAGAGAGATTGTTTTTATGGTGACTGATATTCATTTTTTTAATCCATACCCTTGTTTGTTTTTCAATACTATTGTGCAATTCTGTTTTTTATGTTTTTAACAAGATATATTATACTTTTTGTGTGTTGTTGATTAATTTTGCGTTACGCCTTTAGAATAATTCGAGTAGTAGGCTAAAACCGGCTTTAGCCCTACGCTGTTCTTGCAATTGCCGAGATCGTACATTTTTTATCTGATGATTACGATCTTTAAGATACATTTGCAATACTTCTATATACCCGAAAACTTATGATCGTCTACTTAAGTAAGCGATCATAAATTTTCGGGTAGATCGTAGTAATCGAGATCCAAGCAATTTCCGAAACCAATGTAGGGGCGAACCTTGTGTTCGCCCGCCGAACAAAAACCAGTATCAAACCTATGTTCGAAAATGAATTAGAAACGTTTGCCTCGGACATAGGTTCGCAAGCGATTTTTGT
>Ga0272440_1001045_pt1 | contig 23112 bp, 18 predicted proteins | sample SSMMMBAug17_FD_192440 | JGI IMG/M metagenome (GOLD analysis project Ga0272440, IMG submission 192440) | Marine sediment archaeal communities from Little Sippewissett salt marsh, Falmouth, MA, United States - SSM-MMB-Aug17 | ecosystem: Environmental > Aquatic > Marine > Wetlands > Sediment ...
CTGGGGTTGAAACCCCAGGCTATTATCTGTCGTCCCTATCGGGACTTATAGTGTCTTGTTAGATGCACATTTCGTTCGATTATAACAGATCTTTTAAATATAACACTTTAAGTCCCTTTAGGGACGTCAGATAATAGCCTGGAGTTTCAACTCCAGGCGGTCGATCATTTTTAGTTGGACGAACTTTTTTCTATCCGAAAACTATGACCACTTACTTAAAGATAACACTTTAAGTCCCTTTAGGGAAGACAGATAATAGCCTGGGGTTTCAACCCCAGGCGGTCGATCATTTTTAGTTGGACGAACTTTTTTCTATCCGAAAACTTATGACCACTTACTTATTTTATTTTACAAGCTGATTCATTTCAATAATCGGCAACAAAATTGAAATAACAACAAATCCCATTAATACTCCCATCGTCAAAATCATGACAGGTTCAAGCATTGATGTCATGGCTAAAATAGATGATTCAACCTCATTTTCATAAATATCTGCAATCTTATTTAGCATTTTTTCCAGTTCCCCACTTTGCTCTCCAACTTGAATCATTTGAATAGATATTGGAGGAAAAATATCACTTTTAGAAAGTGCATTACCCAGGCCTTCACCCTTACTGATATCTTCAATAGCATCATCTATTAAATCAGAAATTAAAACATTACCCACAACGTTTTTTACAATTCCTAAGGCAGGTATCAATAAGACGCCATTTTCAATAAGGGAACCGAGTGTTCTACCAAAACGCGCTACAGCCAATTTTTGAGCCAACGTGCCGGTTAATGGAAATTTCAATAATAAGCGATCCTTGGTATATTTTCCTTTTTCTGTTTTTATTGCCTGACGAAAAAAAATAATGATCAATGCAAAAAATAATATAATTACCCACCAAAATTTTTCAATAAAACTACTTAATGCAATTAAAAAAAGTGTCGGACCCGGTAATGTTTGTCCCATATCATCAAAAATAGATGTAATATTTGGCACGATATATGCCATCAGCACAAATAAAACAGCACAGCCCAAAAACAACATAAATATAGGATATGCCAATGCTGAACGAATACGCCCCCTTAATTCTTGTTGTTTTTCTGAAAGATCCGCGATGCGATCCAAGACGATTTCAATTGCACCGGATGCCTCTCCAGCCCGAACCATATTGATAAACAATTCTGAAAAAATTTTTGGATATTGTTCCAATGCTTTGGCAAAGCTATTACCTTCGACAATAGAATCTTTAATCTGTGCCAGTGTTTGTTTGAATGCCGGGTTGGGGGTCTGAGGTAATAAAGATGATAATGCGGTCACCAAAGGCAATCCTGCACCAACAAGCGTTGCCAATTGTCGGGTCATGATTGTCACCTCTGATGATTTCACACGTTTGAAAAAACTTTGAACATTTATGTTAAACCCTTTTGATCCAGTACCGGTTGTTTTCATATGATCCGGCGCTTCTTTCAATGATGTTGGATACAAATGTTTGGTTTTCAACTTTTGTCGGGCATCTGTTGCGCTATCAGCATCAATGATACCCGACCGATTTTTTCCTTTTTGATCAAAGGCTGTATATTCAAAAACAGGCATAACAATATCTTTTTATGATATTTATTCACAAATCATAATACATGTGAATAAATTGAATGTGACTATCAAAAGCGATTTTCGGTAAATGATTGAAATCAAAAAATTGTACATCTGATGCATCATCACCTGCTTTAATTTTTCCTTCAAACGTCTTGACAAGATAACCGATCATCAAAATTGTTTGATAACGTGGACTATCATGTGTGGTCAAGCCTAATAATCGATCAATTTTGCCATGAATTCCGGTTTCTTCTTGAAGTTCACGTAAGGCTGCTGTCTCAGGTTTTTCGTGAAGTTCCATAAATCCGCCGGGCAAACACCATGAGCCAATTTTGGGTTCCACAGATCGTTTCACCAATAATAATCGATCTTTATCATCAACCAAAACAACCGCATTTGCAGGTACAGGATTTTCATAAATTGGCGTTTGACAGTTTTCACAAAAATAGCGTTCTCGACCTTCAACAAAACAGCGAATTAATGGAATTCCACAAAAATGGCAAAACTTTTTTTTCATTGTATACTTTTTAATATAAAAAATATTTAAAATTAAAATATATTACAGTTTATATATATTAACAAGCATATTATTATATACTAAATCCATTTATTTAATGTTGAAACAATTTTTTCTGCTTGGTCTTTGTTTGAAATATTGAATTTTGATTGCTGTTTATATTCACCTTTCATTTTTCGATATCGTCGAATGGTAAATTTATCAGGTCCAAAGTCATCAATCTTATTGTCCCATTGTCGATATTTAAAAATAATAGTCGTCCAGGCCCCCCTTGTCAAAATTTCTTTGTCCAATTCATCAACAATAATTTGATCATCTTCTTCGTATTTAATTGTAATTTCATCTATTGTTTGTGCCATTAAAACCCTCCCATTTATTAAGGTAAAAATTCATCATGCTTCATCAGCATGGGATAATGATTTTTCATTGATTCCACAATTGTTGTTAAAGGAACATCATCAAACGTTCCATGATATTCTATATATTCAATAAATTTTTTACCCTTGTTATTAGTTGATGGAAGAGTCGCATGGGATTCTCCATCAAATTCAACTGGCGGTACATTCAATGATTTGCATAATTTAAGATTAAACGTCGGTGTCATACGTAACCATTGGTCATTCAGTAGAATCTCAGTATATCCATGAAAAGCAAGAATATCATTTTGCAAAATATTTTTAAGTTCGTCACCCATCATATGATTAATAAGATTGGCAAAACCAAGTCTTGCGGGTATTCCTTCAGCTCGAATGAGCGATGTCATCAAAACAGCTTTTGGAATACAAAAACTTTTCTTCGCTTTAAGTACATGGGTCGCTTTCATTTTTTCTGGCTTTAAACTAAAGGTATAGGCGTCATATGCAATTTGATCTCTGACTGCATAAAAGAGTTTGATCGCTTTTGATTTAGGATCTGTAATATTTTCAGTTATTTTTTTTGCAAATCCAATAACATCTTTATGTTCGGATTCAATATACTGTGTGGGTTGTAAATATTTTTTTAAGTTCATTTAATTTAATTCCTTTTTTGTTGATAACATTTGTGTTTACCTTTCCAAACAATCTTTAGTTGATTGCTATGTTCCAAATGTTTAATTGCTTTTAATGTACATTGATCCCCATGTTTTCGAAAATGCCCGGCTATTTTTTCCCTTGTTTTTGGTGTCTGGCAAAAATGATATATTTCATGTGCCAAATTTTCATATGGCTCAGGTAACGTCCTTTTAGGTTGGATATAAGTAATCCCAGCATTGCCATTTATTTGTTCTCCACAAAACCACTGAAGTTTATCTGTTTGTTCAGACAGATATTTTCTCAGTGACGAACGAATTTTACCCCCTTCACCAGTTGAACCATATCCATGAATAACGCAAATTTTAGTATTTTGTGAATTTTTAATAATTAAATTATAGTTTGTTATAAATTGAGCCAAAGCTTTATCAACTGTATATCCATGTAAATTAATTTTATATATTTCTTTATATTTCATCATATTGATTAAATTAATTTAATTCGATTATGATGTTTAACATACCCATTTCTGTCTGACAATAAAAACTATATAAAAATCTATACAATATTTTTCTGCAAATCTTTCCATTATTAATTATTTATTTAAAAAATTAATAATTTTAATAAAGCCTGTTTATTTGATGATAACATTTTAATATTATGTATTTATTATGTTTTTTAGTTTTTAGACTGTTGATAACTTGTGAATTTTATGTGAACTTATTTTTGATTTCTTTTTGGTTTTTTGAAAACTTCTCTATTCATGAATTATTTATTTATAAAAGTGCATATGTCACGTAATTATATTATAACATTATGCAGTTTTGTTTGAATGTCCATTCAATATAAAAAAATTATTTTATTAATTTAAATAAATGTGAATATGTCCCTTTATTATTAAATAGAAATAATAAATATTTATATTTTTGTGAATAACATAAAATAATTTTAATAAACCTTTCATTTATTATTTAATAAATGTGCATGTGTCCCTTTAATTGTTTAATAAATGTGAATATGTCCCTTTGATTATTTAGGAACGTTTTGATAATAAGTACCCCATTAAATAAAGGTTCATTCAGTTTTTTGAACCATGATTACACTGAAGAAGATGAAAAAGATGAATTTAAAGAGTCTTTATTTCATCTTATTCATCTTTTTCAGTGTAATCATGGTTCAGAAACGAATTAACCAATATTGAATAATGAGGAACTTATTTTCAGAGCTTTCCTTAATAAATGTGAATATGTCCCTTTGATTAACAGTTCATTCTTTATTGGAATCATGATTCCAATGAAGAAGATAAATAATATGAATTAAAGACACTTTAAATTCATTCATATTATTTATCTTCTTTATTGGAATCATGGTTCAAAAACGAATCAACAAATATTGAGGAACGTATTTTCAGAGTTTTCCTTAAAGATTTCAATATATTATTTAAAGAAATCTATCCCTTTTTGTACACTTTTTTGCAATAATAGTTATATACTTATCATTCTTTTATGAAAAGTGAATATGTCCCTTTATTATCAAAAAAATATTTACAAATGAGATCAGTACCCGATCATAGGCTTGGGATATAAAGAAGTGCACCGGCATGTGTCATGCGCATTCAAAAAAAAAGTTTATATATAACTCGCCTTATTTTTCCCAAATGATTTTTATCTGTCTATACAATTTGAAAAGTGCTTACAAAATAAATTTGAGTTTATCAGTTGTTGCAATATTATGTGACTGACACAATACCATTGCTTCGTCTGTAAACCCACCTAAAGAAAAAAAGGCAGGTAATACTGTATGTTGTGAATACATATCAGAATAGACATTCACTTTTTCCAAGAACTGAGAGACAAAAGAAACGCCCGCTGGTTTTGACATTTTTTTAACTTCAACAAGAACCACTCGCCCGCAGTCTGATTCTGCAATCACATCAATTTCCATGTTTTTACCATCGGGTCTTTGGAAATAAAATCTTGTTTTTACATCGATAATATTGAGTAAATGGTCATCAGACACATGTTGAAAATAGGTGGATAATTTAAATCGGTTGTTACTTCTGAATTCAGACATTAACTGAAGTTCGGCTGTTTTGCCGACAATATTGGATAATTGTCCGATCAGTCGTTGTTTATCTTTTTTGAGAATTTCTATTTCCTGTCGAAATTCTTCAACAAAATTGGGGGCAAAGGATAAAATTTCTTTTTGAAATCTGTTCCTGAGGACCAGATTTAATGTACCATCCTTTAAACCATGATAATCAATATCTGAAGAACCTTCTTCAATTAAATCGGCTTTCACAAGTTCTTGAAGGCGTTCCTGTATCTTGTTTTCTGAAATTGGTATGTTTAATTGTATTTTTAAATCATGTGGGGTAAATTCTTGATCGTTGTGTTGGCTCAAGTGGAGCAATATATGTTTTGCATGTGAATCGTTAATTCTTTTGACTGTTTGTTCAATAATTCAGCCCAGTTCATTGACAGTTCAGCTTTTTTATTGGTGATTTCATAGTTGACAGTCTGGATAACGCTTTCACGATCACAAAAATCTTTTTCCGGATAATCACTCTGAATGACACAGGAAATAAAAAATGGGTCAGACATGCACAATCGATTGACCAGGACTGCACTTTCGTGTGTGATCGGATAGTTATCAGCATTTGCATATTTATAAACAGCTTGAAGACCATCAGTTTCATCCAGATAAGGTGACATAAAAAAACGTCTCAATCTGCCTGCTTGAAGATAATGGCCAATAATTTCAACCAGCCATCCCACATACGAGCCACTGACAAGCATTGGCGCAATTTTAGACTCAACGACATCATGAAAACTTCCGGCCATGGTTTTATTGGGTTTTGTGTTGCATTCTTTATCAGGATAGATATATTGGGTAATATTTTGAAGTTCGTCAATCATGACCAGAACCCTGCGATCATATAATTTTGCAAAACGTTCGGGAGCCTGATAAACTCTTAACCAAAGCAGCGAGTGAGATTCATTTGCCAAATCCTGTTTAATGGCGTCAACATCAGTTACAAACATATCTATGTTATGGGATTTACCATAATCTTTGATTTTGTTCATTTTCCAGACATTCGCAATCGGTTCCGGATCTCGTTCTAAAAATGATATACAATGTGATGCAAAGTTTTCATAGTAATGTATGGCAAAATCAGGAAACCACATCTTTACTTCATCAATAATAAAGTAAAAAGGAATCGTCATATTGTTTTTGCTCCAAATTTGATTATACAATCTTTGCATAAAAACAGTTTTACCACTTTTTCTTCGCGCCAGTATAACTCTTGATTTTGCTCTTTTTCTTGGAATTGAATTTATCCATTGCGAAAAGTTAGAAAGTTCTTTGTGGCGACCGACAAAGAGGTCAGGCCTCCAATACGCTCTTCTAAAGGGTATTGTATTTTCATTATTTTTATCCTAATTTTATTGGTTCCAGGTTTTTTCCGCATTTATGTTTATAAATGTCAACATTGTAAACAAACACTGATCAGATCATTAAAAAAAAATACAATATATTTCACATTGATGTGACAACATTTCAACAATAAGGGTTAGGGTCAGAAAAATATTCAACAAATAATTAATTGTTGACACATAAACAAATTATTAGTAATGATCATAAAAAAGTATGAAAAGTGAATTCTTACTATAAATAATTTTTAAAAAGGAACATTTACGAAACAATGAATAAGACCACAATATCCCTTAAGACGAAGCTGACAATACTTTCAGTCATACCCTTATTATGCGCAGTGGGTTTTGCGATTGTTTTGACTTCTGAACGTATTGCCGATTTGAGTGAATTCAAGTCATTTGGTCGTGTAATGACTTTGGCGGGGCACTTGTCTAAAATCAATCAACTCACCGGGGATGAAATGAGCAAAATATGGTCTTATACACCAACCAGTGAGGATGAGGTTGGAAGTGAAGTCATATCCAAAGTACGCAAATCACACGAAGAGGCTGGAATTATCATGGATGCGGCTTGGACAAAAATGCAGGCGTATTGCAAGACGCTTGATTTCTCGAATTTTGATGAAGGTTTGACAGGTGTCATTGAAAATACAAATAAAAACTATATGGCACTAAAGCAGCATCGTATTGATGTAAAAAAAACGATGCATTGGAATTTTTTGATCGATCCTTATAACAAATTTCAAGAGAGTGTGCAGGCGATTTATCCAGCGATGCTCAAGGAAACATCTGATAAGGATCTTAACCTGATGCTCACTGCTTACAATCTCTATTTGGACTATCATTATTCCTGCGTTCAATACGTGGGCCTGATAATCTGGGGGCATCAGATCCCTAAAATGCCGCCATCCGGATATGTAAAAATGGAGGCATTTTATAAGCAAAGCATTACCTTACTTCGACATTTTCTGCGTTTAGCTTCGCCGCAGATCGTGGCTGAAGTAGAAAAATATTTGAATGACAGCCGGGGGCAATGGGTACAGAAACATATGGATGAATTCACTGTGGGCGATTTTGGCGAATTCCACATTTTCGATCGCAGTGGCGAAATGGAGAAAGAATTCAAGGAAAAGGCGGAGTCGCGAAATAAAGACCTGGCCAAGGTGATGACATCAATGCGCAAAGAGATTTTTGCCTATACAAACTACCGGGTCAATCAATTAACCTTTAAGAGGAACCTAACGATCACTATTATTGTGGTTTTGATCAGTTTATCACTTGGTTTTACCTTTTTCTTCGGCTCCCGAATCACCGAAACTATCATTCAAATCACCGAGGGGGTTGCAACCGGAACAAACCACGTTTTCTTGGCGGCATCACAAATCTCCGAGGCCAGTGAAAGCCTGGCCCATACATCCCGTGTCCATGCGGCTGGGTTTGAGAAAACCAACGCCCTTGTCGAGGAAATCCAGGAGATGACGCAAACCACGGCAGACAATGCCAGAAGAGCATCCAAGATGATTGAAGGGACTTCTGCGATTATAAGTGACTCCTCCCAAACGATGAACAAGATGAATGATTCGATGAGACAGATTGCTGATAACAGCGTTGAAACTCAGAAAATCATGGTGACGATCAATGATATTGCCTTCCAGACCAATATTCTATCTTTGAATGCTGCGGTCGAAGCCGCGCGGGCGGGCGAGGCTGGAGCCGGATTCGCGGTTGTTGCCGATGAAGTCCGATCGCTGGCCCGAAAGTCTGCAACCGCGTCAGAAAATACAAGCCGGCTGATGAATGAATCAAGCGCGAGCATTGACAATGGTATGAAATGTATGGGACGTGCGAGCGAAGCCTTTAAGCGGTTTGAAGTGAGCGCGAAGGAAATCTTCGAGCATGTCTCCGAGATTGATGCTGCGACCGAAAAACAATCTCACGCAATTAAGAAGGTCGGGCAGGCCGCAGGGAGCATGGACAAGGCGACACAAAGCAACGCAGTGAATGCTGAGGATTGTGCAGCCTCGGCTGCGACGCTTCATCACGAAGCGGAACAGCTTGATGGTTTTGTTCAGAATTTAAAAAATATCGTCTATGGTTCGTAAACTTCTACACAAAGCAAACCAGCACTAAGGTAAGCTCTGATCAACAATAATCAACAAATATTCAATAGAGCAAAGAGCTAGCGCAAATAGGCTGTGACTTCCTCTAAAATATCCTCTAATTTAAAATGTGGCTTAAAACCGGTATGCTGATTAATTTTTTCTATACCAGGCACTCGACGTTGCATATCTTCAAAATCCTTTGCAAAGGCCTTGTCATATGGAATAAATTCAATTCTCGATGTTGATTGTGTTTTTTCAATTATTTTTTTAGCAAGATCTTTAATGGATATTTCTTCTGTCCCACCAATATTGAAGGTTTCACCAATAGCTGATGGGGTATTCATCAGGGCAATTAATGCACGGACAACATCTTTAACGTGAGTAAACGTGCGTGTTTGGGAGCCATCACCATATACAGTTAATAGCTCATTGTTCAATGCCTGTTGAACAAGGCGGGGAATAACCATACCATAAGCGCCGGTTTGGCGGGGTCCGACAGTATTGAATAATCGAGTGATCACAACTTCCAATGAATTCATACGATGGTACGCGATGGCAAAAAATTCATCCATTAACTTTGATGCTGCATAGCTCCATCGGAATTTACTTGATGGTCCATAGATAATATTATCAGTCTCAACGAGAGGTGCATGTAAGTGCTTGCCATAAACTTCTGATGATGAGGCAATCAGCACCTTCTTTTTGAATCGAGCGCAGAGTTCCAATACTTTTTCAGTTCCTTGTATGTTAATCTTGATGGATTTTAATGGATTATCTAATATATACTGAACGCCGACTGCTGCAGCCAGATGATAGACCATATTGCATGTAGCAACGAGATCAAGCATGGTTTCATGGTCCAGAATGCTGCTTTCATAGAAGAATAATCGAGAGCTATCAGGAAATTTTTGTTTTAAAATATTAATATTGTCTATACTTCCAGTGGACAAGTCATCAATAATATAGACTTCCTCACCAGCTTCAAGCAATGTTTCAGCCAGGTGTGATCCGATAAATCCAGCACCACCTGTTATTAGTATTCTCATATTATTACCTTATGTTTGATACAGTATAAAAAAAGGTTTTATGTTGTTTTCCCATAAAACCTCCTTTTCTAATCAGTCGATATAAAAATCGGGACGAGTGGATTTGAACCACCGACCCCAGCGTCCCGAACGCTGTGCTCTACCAGACTGAGCCACGTCCCGAAAATTGATGAATTATTGTCAAGAAAAATATTGGGTTAAGCTTTTATTATTATTTCATCAACACCGAATTGATAAAACAACTTCCATTATCAGCATCATCCACAAGCTCTGGTGTAACAATAGGAGTGTCTGGAATTTCTTCTGTATCTAGAATTCCTGGTCCGGATGGATCGACAATGTAACCATTTGGAATACCATCCGCATCTCCATTGCCGCCATCTTTCAATACTAACGTGACAGTTCTTCGATCACTGGATAGTTGTGGCCTAAAGAATTGCCAGCCATCTTGAAAATCATAGGTGTACCATAACGTTTCTTCGGGTAATGGAGTAGAATAATGAGCTGTTATCACCGCAATATCGCCAGGGCTTTCAACCTTTATTTTAAATGCCAGCATACCAAAAGGGAGTTGATCCGGTCGATTGTATGTGTCTTCTATACTCTCAGGATCAATCGAACGTGCCATCGTTATTGTATATTGTGATGGATATTCGCTTTTCATTCCCACCTGAACATCACCCACAATAGATGTCAGTGATTTGATCGAATCTTGTTGGTTATCATACACACCATTGTTATCTAGATCGACATCATCTGGTACTTTTTGTGCAATTGGAACCCCTTTATCAAAATTGATCAAGGCCATTGTTTGAAAAGATTGTGACGATAAAGGATCCCATGGTGATGATTCATCATGGTTATCGTAATGTCGTGCTCGCCAATGATATTGGGTGTTTGGATCTAATAGAAAATTGGGAAGTTTTAATTCTAGTTGATTGCTTATTGTTTTTAGTTCGTATACCAGGGAATGCTCAAAATCGCCATTCAAACAAATCTGCCAATCTGTAGCGTAATGTGTGTCAGATTCGTTTCCATCATGAAAAGCGCCTATTCTTAAAGTAGGGGTAAGGGGGGTTTCTTGATCAGCAGGAGAAATCAGTGAAGGAAGGTCCGGTCGAAAATTTAATGGTAGTGAGCCGTTTTTGTATTCTTCATAATTACTGATACCATCAAAATCCGGATCATCATCTGCGTTATAAGAGGTGGTAGAAAAACCATGTTCAATTTCCCAATCGTCTTTCATTCCATCATTGTCATCATCGTCATCAGCGTTGTCACCAATATTGTCTCCATCTGTGTCAACCCATTCAGTTGGATCATCCGGAAAGGCATCTTGAGAGGTGATGTATCCATCGTTATCTAAATCAATATCCGCTTGAACTAACAGTGCTATTGGTATAACCAATTGATATTGTTCCTCTGAGTCCTCTATTCTGTATAGAATTTTTGCACGGATGATTATATCTGATCTTGCATAAGCAGGTGCTTTTATATCATATGAAAAAGACAGTTCTTGTGGAAAGGGATGATACATCCATCCAAACGAAACTGTTTTATTCTCCTCTTTTGGTGTTATATCTGAGGGGTTTGCACCTGAAGTTCGAATAAATTGCCATCCTTCAGGAAGTGTTACGATCATACCCAGAGCTGTTAGCGTATAAGAATGAATGATTTCAGCATTTACTGTAATCGTCTGATTAGCAGTAAAAAAAGGAGGTGCTTCATGTGTTGCAATGATGCCTGATGTATCGGCAAGGACATTGTTAACGAATTGTATCGTCGTTACAATTATAATAAGAATGACCCATTTACTTATGATGCTTTTCATCTTTATTTCCATAATATTTTATAATGACCACATGGATTTTATGTCATTTATTTGTTGATCCTATGCTACCTTGTGGTCATTATAATGAAATCTAAACAAATTTTTTGAGCATATCATCTCATGATCTACCTGTAAGGGCTAGAGACTGTTGTGGTCGTAGTTGTTCTTGTTGTAGTTATGATCGTCCATGGCACTGTCGTGGTGGTCGTGGTGGTTGTCGTTGTTGTTGTTTCTTCCTCTTCCTCTATTACTTCTTCGTATTCTTCTTCATCTTCTACCTCTTCTATAATCTCTTGTTCAGAAGTTTCTATCTCAACGGGTGGTTCAACAGGTTCAACACTGGTTGAGGCTTCCATAATTGGAACAATATATTTGTTCACATCAACTTCAGGGATTTCATCTTTCATATTCTCAAGGGTTTCTGCAACAGTGGTTTTGTTATCACCACTTCCCTTAATTGCACCAGATATACTTGCTTCGATGATTGGAGTCGCTTCAATCGCTGTTGTTGATATCGCAGTTTTAATTGCATTAATACACCCTTTTGTTGCAGCTTCAACCGCAGAAGCTCTGGTCTCTTCATTTTGTCCACTTTCGGTCGTCGCCTCAATTGTTCCATTGATAAGACCTTCTGATGCCCCTTCAGTTAAATCCATCATAATGCCAACATCGCTACTACCTGCCGCAACCATAACAACACCATTTGCTGTTCCTGTTGAGACAGATTGTACTATTTGATTGATTGATATATTCGCATTTTCTGATGCTGATATCGCATTTTTGATGATTGTTTTGGATGCAATCATTGTATTTTTTTTGACATCCATTCCCACCTGGGCAGTCGTTTGTATCGTACCTACAATAGCGCCCTGGCTGGCTTCTTGGATTGACTGAGCAATATCATCGTTCATTTCGGTTGCAAATTCAACAATCGCTGCCATTAATTGTTTAGAAACTTCATCAATATCCATCCCTTGATTCATAATGGCATTACTGATGACAGTTTTGGCAACTTCCTCATAAGACTGAACTGTTTTCAATTGTTCGATAATATCTTCTCGAACACCTGCCCATGAATCGTTGATCGTGCATGTGATCACGATCATTGCAATGAATGGTAGAATGGTTAATTTTTTCAACTGTGTTACAAAAAACTGAGTAATGAGTAGGTTTCTCATTTCAACCTCCTTTATTAAAATCATGAAATATCAACAGATTATGCGATAACACCTGCAATCTATTGATACACTCGTTTATTATTATACATTATTTTGACTTTTCGTAAATAAATACAAAAAACATAACCACAAATGAATGTCAAGATTATTTTTTTGTTTTTGCCGCTTTTCCAGATTGAATGAACTGTTGGAAATCCATTGTTTTGTAGCTTGAACTTTCGATAAATTTTAGAAATTTAATAAACATGTCTTTTGGAATATAACCGGGCAACGAAACAATTCTTTCGGCCTTTGCAGTTAAAAACCAAAAAAATGGTAACCCACGCACACCATAGCTTGCAGAGAGTCGTGGCTGTTTGTCAGAATTTAATCGAATGGGAACAAATGAATCTTGTAAAACATTGGCAACTGTTCGGTCGGCAAAGGTTTCGTTTTCCATTTTTCGACAATATCCACACCAGTTGGCGTAAAAATTAAGAAATATCGGCTTTTTGCCGACTCTGGCTTTTTCCATTCCACTCTTATAACTCAACCAATCAACACGACCGGCCCATGCGGATGTATTGAATAACATGATGATACTTAGACAGATGAAAATTTTGGAAATTTTATTCATAAATTACCCCATAATTTGCAATTTGTTAATAATTAATAGAATACCAATGATAATCAACAATGCCCCGGATATAGTATTCACATACTTGATAAATTGTCTCGTTCGGGAAAGCCAAGTGAGTAACGATTGAATGGAAAAGGAGATCACTAAGAAAGGTAAAGCCAGCCCTGCAGAATACAATGTTAGTAACAATATGCCCTGGCCGACGCTATTTTGATTGGCCGCTAAAATAAAAATGGACCCCAATATCGGGCCAATGCAAGGACTCCAACCTGCACCAAAAGCCATGCCAATGATAAAGGTGCCCATAAAATGCAATGGTTTTTGATGAATATGAACGCGTTTTTCAAAGTCCAATCCTGAAATGCGGATCACACCAATCAAATGAAATCCCAAAATACAAATGATATGTCCACCAATGATTCGGATCGATGATTGATAGGTTTGAATCATCTGCCCAACCAATGAGGCAGATGCTCCCAGAATGATAAACACTGTGGAAAAACCTAAAATATACGCGACTGTCGATAAAACGACTTTTCGGCGAATGTTTTTTGTATCATCTCCTGTTAATTCATCAAGGGTAAACCCGGTGATCAATGTGAAATATGCCGGTATTAATGGTAAAATACAGGGTGAAAAAAAAGACAATAAGCCCGCCAAAAAAGCAGTGTGATATGTAATATTTTGTGCAAACATAAATTATTTCAAATGACTGTTCCTACGAAATGCATAAATCTGGCACCCAATGCCAACAATAAACAGACCAATGTCACGAATTAATGACATGACCAGTTCTTTTTCAGCATTTGGGTCGACTGTAAAACATCCGCAATGGATGTCTAACCCTCTCAACAGGGCTGATGACAATGCAATCATAAAAACGAAAATTAATAGATTAAAAATTATTAGACTGGCTCGTTCTAATAATCCAATGATTAAAAAAACACCGGTTATCAGCTCAAGCCAGGGTACAAAAATGGCGACCGAATGAATCAGTATATTGGGCAAAATCTTGTAATGGTAAACCATTTCAGCAAATAGTTCAGGATGAATGATTTTATCAACAGATGACCAGATAAATACAACGCCCAGTCCAATTCGACAAACAAAATATAAGTAATTCATTTTATTCTATTTGACTCAATTCCTCCGCGCGTTTTTTAGCTTGCGCGATGGCATCATTTATCACATTTTTCACAGAATGTGAATCCATTACAGCAATGGCTGCTTCAGTGGTTCCGCCCTTTGATGTTACCTGTTCTCTCAATTGAATGGGGCAGGCGTCGGGTTGTTTCAGTAATTGAATAGCACCTTCAGCAGTTTGCAGTACCAACATTCGTGATTGTGCTTCAGAAAATCCAAGATGTTGAGCCGCCTGAGTGATAGATTCAACAAAGTAAAAGAAATAGGCTGGCCCTGAACCAGAGATTGCTGTAATAGCGTCCATCTGGCTTTCATCCACAGCGATCACTTTTCCCATTGACTCCAGCATTTCATGTACAATTTGCATATCATTATCTGTTGCAAACTTGTTGCCACAATAGGCCGACATTCCAAATTGAATGAGTGCCGGTGTGTTTGGCATAACGCGAATGATAGGTAACAAGTGATGCGATTTTTCTTCCAGATCGTTATACAATACCTGTGAGATTGTTTTTAACTGAATACCCGCTGCGATAGAAACGATTAATCGATGTGTATCATTTTGAGCGGGTTTCACTTCTGTAAGAACTGTTCTTAAAATTTGAGGTTTTACAGCGATAACAACAATATCGTTGTTTTGAAATAATTCTACATTGTTTGATACAGGCCTTACATGATATTTTTTTTCAAGTCGAATCAATCGTTGGGTGTCAGGATCGCTGATCTGAAATTGTGAGGCATCCATGTGTTGGGTTAAACCACTGATGAATGCTTCTGCCATATTTCCTGCGCCAATAAATCCAATTTTAGTATTTGGTTTCATCATATTCCTGTATTTTTCAATTTTGTAAAGACAATCACAACGTTTTTTCTAAAATATATGAATTCGTTCTCATTTGCAACAGAATAATTAAGAATATTCACATTATCTTGAATGTCAATGGACAAGTTTTTGCATAGTTGTATCTCCACACGAAACAAAATGAAAGGAAAAAAAATGAAATCAATCATCACAATTCTCCAATGCATAATGATAATGATTGCCACGCAAGCAAATTTGTCAGCCAACACGCTCATACCCAGGAATATTCTGATTGCTTATCAATCTGATACCGGACAGAAAGAAAGTGTCAACACGTTTTTTAACATTTGTCAGACAGTTACTGACTATTATGGTTTGATCTCAGACTATATTGATGTGAACACCCAGTCATTACCAAATGATAAAAAAATGAAAAATTATCATGCGATTATCACGGTTTTCAATTCAATAGAAATGAAAAATGGCTCGACCTGGCTTAAATGGTTAAAACATCAATGTGAAAATGGCATCAAGCTCATTGTTTTGGGTCCTTTAAGTGGAAAAAATTCGAGCAATTCCAGTGAATATAAACAATTGTCCGATGATATTTATTTGTATCTTGGTCTACAATATAAAGGGATGTATTCAAGTCATCAGGGACGTATCCGATTTCATTATAAAGAACCTGATTGTATGGAATTTGAAAGATCTTATCCCATTTTTCCAGTAAGTTACGAGAAATTTTCGGTGATTAATCCCAACGTTAAGGTATGGTTGTCAATTATACGAAAGGATTTGAAAGATTCTGAAAGTGCCATCATTGTTACTGGTCCCAATGGTGGGTTTGCAAGATCTTCTGAATTATACTGGATGGATCCGGTTTCTTATAAAAAAAAATGGTATTTGAATCCATTTATATTCTTTGAAGAAGCATTAAGTATAAAAGATTTTCCTCGACCTGACCCAACAACACTGAATGGAATGCGCGTGGCTTTTTCCCATATTGATGGTGATGCCTTTTCTGGCCCATCTCGTATCAATCCTAAAAAAACATGCGCTGAAATGGTTCGAGATGAGGTTCTCAAAAAATACAATTATCCGGTGACAGTTTCAGTTATTGTGGCTGAAATAGAACCTGAGGTGCTAGGAAGTAATAAACTTGTCGATATCGCAAGAAATATTTATTCTCTGCCCAATATTGAGCCTGCCTCGCATGCATTTACTCATCCTTATTACTGGAATGAAAACTCAATTGACAAAGATAGATATCCGAGTCAATATGGATTTATTGTAGATGGATATGTGTTCAATTCTAAAAAGGAAATTATTTACTCGTCAAATTATATCACTAATAACCTGTCTCCGAAAGATAGACCATGTCGTGTTATGCTCTGGTCAGGCGCATGTGATCCTACAGAAAGAGATCTTAAAAACTGCCGTGCAAACCAGATTTATAATATGAATGGTGGTGACACTGTGTTTGATGATGCGAATAATTCATATACAGCTGTTGCTCCTTTATATCGAAAAGTTGGCAATACCTATCAGATTCATTGCGCTCAGGCCAATGAAAATATTTTAACCAATCTTTGGGAAGGGCCTTATTATGGCTTTCGTGAAATTATCAAAACCATGAAAAATACGAATTTACCCAGACGATTAAAACCAATTGATATTTACTATCATTTTTATAGCGGGGAGTATCAATCTTCATTAAGAGCTTTACAAGATGTGTATGAATGGGTGCTAAAACAAGATGTTGCTCTGGTTTACACCTCCCAGTATATAGAAATGATGCAAGGTTTTCTGAAAGCAAAAATATTTAAGAACAACCATGGACATTATATTATTCAAGATTACAGGCATTGTTTAACGTTTCGGTTTGATCATGCCAAACGTCTCCCCGATTTGGGGCAATGTCAGAACGTAATTGGTTTTTCAAAACAAGAGCAAGGACTCTATGTTTCTCTCAAACCAGATTCCAATAAAGCAATCATCGCATTTTTGTCAGATGCCAACAAAAAACCCCAGGTTCCTTATATTGAACGAGCATCAGGTTGGGTGAATGATTTTCAGATTAAAGGTAATATTATCCAATTGGATTATGATGGTTTTGGAAAGGGGATTGTCATCATGGCAGGGTTGAAAAAAAATCATGTCTATACTGTAAATAAAAAACAACAGGTGAAAACGGATTCAGTTGGAAGTGTTAAGATTCACCTCTAAAGATGTGTAATGAGTAAATCGGTACTCAAAAAATCAAGATTGATGCTGATCCCATCAAATCATTGATGATAAACTTTCTTTCATACTTAATTGAGATAAGCATTTTATTTTTGTCAACAAGTTTTCACCCCAGGAACCATCAGTCCATTCAATAGAACGTAATGGTTTGGACATAACATCAAGGCCACCATATTTCATGGCATCAAAGGCCATGCGGGTGCTTTCTTCATCTGTAAAGGCGGAAACAAACACAATTGGAATATTAAAATTGTTGACAATTTTTTCGGTAACCTCAATGCCACTCACGTCTGGCAGGATGATGTCCATTGTTATTATATCTGGCTGAATTTCTTGCGCCATACGAATGGCATCCTTTCCGGTTTTTGCGATACCAACAACCTCAATCCAGGGGTCTTTATTTAAAATATTTTCAAGAAATAAACTTTCTGTTACCGAATCTTCAACAATTAGCACACGTACTTGACGAGATAGTGAAAGCCTTACAGTATCTTTGGGAAGTTCAACGATCACGCGTGTTGTATTGTTTTCACTTTCCAGTTCAATAGTGCCAGAATGAATTTGAACAATCATACTTGCTGAATACGTTCCCAGGCCCATCCCGCTTTCCTTACCATACGTTGAATATTTATCAAAAAATTGCCGGCGAATATCCTCAGGAACAGAGCCCACGTTTTCAATGACAATTTTATCTTTTGGGCCATGCTTTAGATCAATGATAATGTTTTCATTACTTGGTGATGCTTCAAGGGCATTTTTTATTAAATTGGCCATCATTGAGTATAATAGAAATTCTTCCCCATGAATAATAAAACTTTCAAATGCATAAGGTGGACGCCCATCAATTTTTATGACAATGGAAATCTCTTTTATATCCATTATTTCATATAATTCCGATTGGATTCTAAGAATGGATTCCATCAGGTTTACATTTTGAGGTGTATACATATAAGAGCCACGCTCCATCTTGCATAAATTCAGTGACATGTTGACGATGTTCAACATATTATAGCCCGAACGTTCTATAATTTTAACATATTCACGTTGGGTAGGATTCAATGGGCCTTCGTCAATAATTAATTGAGGAAGATTGATAATTCCATTTAATGGAGTTTTTAAGTCATGACGCGAAATCGCCTCAATATCCTCATGTAATGATGCCATTTCAATCAGTTCTTTATTTTTGATTTCCAATTCTCGTCGGGCTTTCATCAGAGATAAATGGGTTCGAACACGCGCTTTGACAACCGCTGGATTGATTGGCTTGGTGATGTAATCGACTGCACCAATTTTAAACCCTTGCGCCTCACTTGAAGAATGATCTTTGACTGTAATAAATATGATTAGAATATCACACGTTTCAGGGTTTTGTTTTAATTGCTTACACACTGTATAGCCATCAATTCCAGGCATAATAATATCAAGAAGAATGAGATCAGGTTTTTTGACAATGGCTAACTCTATAGCACGCTCGCCATTGGTTGAAAAAATAACATTATAGTCGTTTTGGAGGTTTTCATTTAGAATTTTAATATTGGCTGGCTCATCATCCACGACCAGGATTGTTGGTTTGTCCAATTTTTTTTGTTCTTCCATTATTCGTTATTCCAATTTAATGTTTAAATTGTTTGCCAAGTTGCGTAAAAGTATTTTGGCATGATCGAAATCAAGCATATCAATAGCGCCTGATAACGATTCCATAGCCGGCTTGATGGATTTATGCGTTAACTGTGGGCTCAAATCCTCAAGTACGTTCGCTGCTGTCATGTCGTGATTGTTCAAACATTGATATAGTTTTCTAAATAAATCGTTCAAAGCATTGACATCTTTATTTTTATTCTTTTTCGGTGTTTTTGTATTTTGATTTTCAGCATTTTTTAAAATTTGCTTCAACAGTTGTGCATCACGAGTGACATCCTTAAATGCCTGTTCTAATGCTTTCATCAGGTTCAGACATGATTGCTGGTTTTTTTTCAATGCAAACGTTTCAATTTTACGAGCAGCTTCCAGCAAATCGTAAGCAGATAAATTTCCAGCAACTCCTTTGATCGTATGAGTCAACTCATGAACTTTATTAAATGCGCCCTCCAGAATAGCTTTATTAATCATATCCGGGTATTCTTTATGGGATAAACAAAACTCTTGAAGGATCGTATTGTATAATTTCAACCGACCACCCAATCGTTCTGTGCCTTCCTCAATGTCCATATATTTGATTTGTGATTTTGCCTGTTCCATAGGACTAACCTGGGGTTCAGGGGGTTCGGCCGAACTTGTAGCAATTGGGCCTGATTTTCCAATCCATCGAGATAGCACACTAAACATTTGTTTGGGTTGAATCGGTTTGGAAATATAATCATCCATGCCAGCCTGGAGACATCGGTCTTTATCTCCTGACATGGCATGTGCGGTCATGGCAATGATTGGGAATGTACGATGTGAATTTTCATAGAGCGCATTGATTTCACGAGTGGTTTCATATCCATCCATTTCCGGCATTTGGATATCCATAAGGATCGCATCAAACATCACTGTGTCAGTATCTTTCTTTTCCTTGATCATTTCCAGGGCTTTGCAACCATTATCCGCAATATGAACAACTATTCCTTCATGTGTCAAAATTTCGTAAGCCACCTGTTGGTTGATCTTGTTGTCTTCCACCAATAAGATGGTCTTTTCTTGAAAATCACATGTTGAATTTTTTTCATCTGTTTTTGACTTTTCATCGTCACCTGATATACAGGTTTGTAATTGAAATACTTGATTGAGTGCCTGATATAAAATTGATGGTGGAATCGGTTTTACAATGACTCGATTGATGATATCTTGTGAAGTATCATCAAGTATAGATTCTCTTCCATAAATGGTGTCCATCAAGATAATGGGTGGCGTTGGATTTAACTGATCCCTGATTTTTTTGGCAATATTCATACCATTTGTATCTGGCATTCCATAATCTAATAGAATTAAATCAATTTGTGGACGATCTTCTGAGAGATCCAGGCATTGAAAAAAGTCATTTTCGTTGGCAAAATGATCAATAGACATATTCAAATGCTTCAGCATGTAAAAAATTATATTGCGACTTGTTTCATTGTCATCAATAATAATGGCATTTTTTCCATACATATCCGGTCGGCTGACAGTTTGCTGTGCTTTGCTATCCAATTGAAACAAACAATTAAAAGAAAAAGTGCTACCTTCACCATATATGCTGCTTGCCTTAATTCTGCCATCCATCATTTCAACCAATCGTTTACAAATAGTTAGCCCAAGTCCTGTACCGCCATATTTGCGAGTGGTGGAAGTGTCTGCCTGTGAGAAAGGCTGGAACAATCGCCCCACCTGTTCTTCAGTCATTCCAATACCAGCGTCCTGAACAGAAAAAGAGAGGCCGATGTTATCAGACATCTTTTTTTGCACAGCAATAGAAATAATGATTTCTCCTGTATCTGTAAATTTGATGGCATTACTGAGCAGATTAATTAATATTTGTCCCAGACGAAGCGGGTCACCTATAAGCTGATTAGGAACATCTTGATCAATAGAAAAAATTATTTCAATTTGTTTTTCATCCTGTTTCATACAGAACATATTGGTTAAATTTTCCAGTACATCAAACAAATCAAATGGGACAGATTCCAAATCCAATTTATGAGCTTCAATTTTTGAAAAATCCAGAATATCATTCAATATGCCCAGGAGTGATTGGGCGGATTGATCAATTTTGACTAAATAATCTTTTTGACGATCTGATAATTTTGTTTTTAATGCCAGAGAATTTAAGCCTATAATGGCATTCATGGGGGTCCGGATTTCATGTGACATATTGGCGAGAAAATCACTTTTTAAACGATTGGCTTCATCCGCACGCCTGGCAAGTTGTTCTGCAGCAATACGCGATTTTTGAAGTTCAAACTCAATTTGTTTTTGAGAGGTCACATCCACAATGACACCAATCAATCCTTGAAGTGAATGATCGGTATTGAAGAACTTTGCAATATGACAAACAACGTTCTGTATAGATTGATTGGGCATTTGGACTTCCATTTCATAAACCTGTTTTGTGTCATCACTGTTTAAAAATAACTGTTCTTTAAAATGAAAGACTTCTGCCACCTTTGCGGGTAAAAAATCAAACAGACCATAACCAATTATTTCTGCTGTTTTTTTGCCAACAAAATGACAAAAAGCTGAATTGGTGAGCTGATATTCATCATGAATGGTTTTGAAAAAAACTGGTAAAGGAACCGAGTCCACTACAGTCTGAAGAAATAGCCGTTCCCGCTCAATCGCTTCTTCAGCTTTTTTGCGTTCTGAAATATCACGAATCACCCCCACTGTCCCCACATATTCTTTTTCTTCAGATTGAGAATCAATTCCTGTTATGCCCGCACTGTTGACTTCCATAAAAATGAAATCATCTGACAACGATTCAATTTCTCCGGTAGATATAGTTTCTCCAGATTTAGAGCGTAACCGAACTTCAAGACCTGTTGTTATTCGAGAGCCAGATCGTCGTTCGTCAAATAGTTTTGGTGGAAGACGCCTTGCATTTTTGGGGATTTTTGATAATACTTTGTCACGACTCACTTCATCCACGTCATCAGGACAAAGGATTTCACTAAAATGTTTGCCAATCAATTCTTCTTTTTCATAGCCCAGTCGACGAATGGCGTTATTGATAAACGTGAAATAACCATCAGCGTCAATGCGATAAACAATATCTGGAATGGTTAACACCAAAGATCGAAAACGATCTTCTGAAGCAGCCAGTGCGCTGTTATTTTTTTTAAGTTCTTCATTTAAAATATTGAGCGCCATTTGCTTTTCTTTTAATTCTGTATTTTGAAGCAATGAATTTTCATAGGTGCTCATTAAAAGGTTCAACACTTGATTACGACCCGCAGTAATGGTATGCGCTTTTCCAAAAAGGTTGATCGTCAAGGGTTCTTCTGATTGTATATTAGATGTTTTTTCAGATAAATGTTGATTGGATAAAAGAAATTCTACCTTTTTTAACAGGAATGATTCTTTGTAAGGTTTTGTCACATAAGCATCTGCTTTTGCGTTCAGTCCATTAATTATGTCTTCAGGGTCATGAAGGTCAGTCAATAGAAGCACTGGAATGTGCCGAATTTCAGGATCGTTTTTAATATGACTGCACATTGTGAAACCATTCATGACAGGCATGGTAACATCACTGATAATTAAATCAGGTTCTTTTTCATTCGCAAGTCGAATCCCTTCCTGCCCATTTTTTGCCACATGTGTCAGATAGTGATTTTCGCACAACAGGAGTTCAAGTTTTAGTGCTTGAGTGGGACTGTCCTCGACAATTAATATTTGAAAAGCCATAGTTTTAATAATTATTTATAATCTTTTGTTTTTTTCAGAATATATTCTCAGTAAAAAAAGAACATAATGCCCTTCAGACGATTTTTATTATTTATGAAGTTAGGAACGTTCTGAAAACTAAGTTCCCCATTATTCAATATTTGTAGATTCGTTTCTGAACCATGATTACACTGAAGAAGATGAATAAGATGAATTTAAAGTGTCTTTATTTCATCTTATTCATCTTCTTCAGTGTAATCATGG
>Ga0272440_1001046_pt1 | contig 23108 bp, 18 predicted proteins | sample SSMMMBAug17_FD_192440 | JGI IMG/M metagenome (GOLD analysis project Ga0272440, IMG submission 192440) | Marine sediment archaeal communities from Little Sippewissett salt marsh, Falmouth, MA, United States - SSM-MMB-Aug17 | ecosystem: Environmental > Aquatic > Marine > Wetlands > Sediment ...
CCTGCAGCCAACTTACCTATTGATGCCAATTGTCCTTTCTGTTCAGCAGAGAGCATAGCTTTTGATTTTGACCAATCTGCATAATATATTTTATTTATTAATGACGTTGCTGTTAATGTCATAATCAATATGACTAAGATAACTGTAAAAATTAAAAATAAATTAAAATTTGTTTTTAGATCAAGCCAGATTTTCATAACACTAACACCTTCTTTTTCTTTAACTACAATTAATATAAAAGGTGTTGGGGCTATTTTTGTGTTTATGAAAGCATAACCAATAAGAACAGGTGTACCATTCTTATCTTTTGTCATAATTGTTTTGGTTTTTGAGGTATACTCTGGCACATCAATTATATTAAACCGATTTGTATTTTTTTCATTATATTTCGAAGGACTCTGAATAACTCCATCATGATTAATCATGAATATATCAGCATACTTTCCTGTTTTATAGGTGTTAATGGCGTTAAACAATCTTTCTGTTTCAAGAGTCGCTCTGATAATAAAGAAATGATCATCAGGACGAATATGTTTAACTGCAACAACTATATGAGGAACATGCCGATAACCTGAAAAAATTTCACTTACATATGCATTCTTTTTTTTACACTCAAGAAACCAGTGTTGCTGACTGTAATCTTTACCTTCCAGATTATATGGTCCTGCATATGTTATCTGTGTACCATGATGATTAATGATGCTTAAATCTGTTAAACCTCCAAAACCAAGCTTTAAATTTTTTAAAATTTCAGCAAGCTTAACAGGATCAATCAAAATTTTATATGGCAGCTCATTAACAGTAAATTTTAATGCTGCCAGGCGCTCTTCTAAAAAATGATTTAAAGTTCTTTGTGTATTAGAAACAACTCTTTCAGTCCTTAAAACAAGTGCGCTTTCTATGGATTTTTCAATTAGTTGATAATAGATTGCTGTTGTTACTAAAAGAGGTATTAATGAAGTTGAAATCAAAATTAAAATAAATCTAATCCAAATCCCAGGGTAGTTGCTAAATGTCAGATAAGGCTTTATATGCTCACTTATATCTTTTAAAAAATGAGGCCATAGCATGTAAAAAAAAGAATTAAATCGTTCTTTCATTTATTATCAGCTCCATTGATTTTGTTCATAATGATTAATAAATCTTCAATATTTACTGGCTTTTGCATAAATTTATATGCTCCCAATTCCAGACATTTCACTCGATCTTCATCAGTACCATGACCGGTCAATATGAGAACTTTTATATCTTCCCGAATTTTTTTCATTTCTTTTAAAACTTCTATTCCATAGATGTCTGGTAATCGCAAATCCAAAAGAACCATATCAAATGTACTATCTTTTACCTTCTGAATTCCAGATTGACCATCAAAACAGAATGAACACTTTATGCCGCGAAGTTCAAGTCGTCGAGCTAACATTTCGACAAATTTTTGTTCATCGTCTACAATTAACATAGTGTTTTGTTTCATTATGCAACCTTTTTTTTGTTGACTAAAAAATTTAAATCATTTATTGAAACATATACACAAATTAGTTTAATTTGTAAACAAATTTATGGAGGATTTGATTAAATGTTAAACATTCAACTGTCCGTAATCGGTCGAAAACTTTTTTGGGTGATGACAATCATCATGACCAATCCTGTTTTGTCATTTGCAAGTGACGCAATGGTAGATCCGGCAATTGCGAATAAACCCTGGTGGTTTTGGCCGCTGGTATTGTTTTTTTTCTGTCTAGTTCTTGGTGTCTTAGCTGTTATGGCTGGCGTTGGTGGTGGTGTATTGTATGTACCACTGGTGAGCGGTTTTTTTCCCTTTCACATTGACTTTGTTAGAGGAATTGGGCTCATGGTTGCTTTAGCAGGTGCACTTGCAGCTGGTCCTGGCTTACTTAGAAGAAATCTTGCTAATTTAAGATTGGCTTTACCTGTTGCATTAATTGCATCGACTTGTTCAATCGGCGGAGCAATGTTGGGACTTTACCTTTCAGCATTAAATCCAGATATTATTCAAGCCTGTCTGGGAGGAACCATAATTGGTATAGCTTTCTTACTTTTATTTTCAAAAAATACAGAAAAACCAGTTGTCACCAAACAAGATGCTATAGGCATGGCTTTAGGGCTTCAAGGACTATATTGGGATGAAGGAGCTCGCGAGAGTGTTGAGTGGAAAACCCATAGAACACTTTTGGGTTTGTTCATGTTTATCCTGATTGGCCTTTTAGCTGGTTTGTTTGGTTTGGGAGCAGGATGGGCTAATGTTCCTGTATTTAACTTGTTGATGGGTGTTCCATTAAAAGTTTCTGTTGCAACAAGTAAATTTTTATTGTCAATAACAGATACTTCTGCTGCATGGATTTATTTAAATCGAGGTTGCGTAATTCCACTTATAGCTATTCCATCAATTGTAGGCTTAATGCTTGGTTCATTTATAGGCGTGAGAATTCTCGCTGTAGCCAAACCAAAAATGATTAGATACATGGTTATCGGTGTACTATTTTTTGCAGGCTTTAAAGCGCTGGATAAAGGATTGGGTATAGGACTAATGGGTTAGTTCTTTTTTGGTTGTGTATTATAATATAAAAAATAAGGAGAATTAAAATTATGGATATGAATAATGATGCTTTGAAACCATCAAAAGAACAAATAATTTATGCGAATTTATTGCTAATTGGTGTGCTTGTTGGTTTATGCCTGATGGGAGTTACATATTTTATTTATTTGGCAGGAATATTACCTGCACATGTTGACATAAATCAGTTACCAAATGTATGGGGAAAAAATGTTAATGAATATTTGCATCTAACTAATACTCCACATGGATGGGGCTGGCTGTACCTTTTAATGAAAGGCGATTTTTTAAACTATTTAGGTTTTGTTTTCCTCGCATTAATGACTGTTTTTTGTTATTTGGTTCTTGTTCGAGGATACTATCGTGAAAAAAATTGGATATATACAATTATCAGTGTTCTTGAGATTATTGTACTGACAGTAGCAGCATCTGGTATATTGGGAAGTGGCGGACATTAAAAAGTTTACATAATAGCATCGACAATTAGTTTTTTTTACCTTATAATAATCGATGCTAACTATAACTAAGGTAGGTGAACATGAAAAAACAAATTAATATATTGCTTGTGGATGACGATCCAAATTTTTTATCTTCTCTTGCTGAACGAGCAAAATTAAAGGGATTCAATACATTAATTGCTGAAAATGGTACCAAAGCTCTGGAAATTGCCAAAAATAACACCATACATGTAGCTGTTGTTGATCAGCAAATGCCAGATATGGAAGGTTTGGTAGTAATTACCCAATTAACAACCATATCCCCGGATATCCGAACAATTTTGCTTACAGGACAGGGAGACGACAAACTCAAAGAAGCAACACAGGCTTTAAATTCCAAATATTTTGACAAAGAAGATATGGGGAATTTTTGGGATTTTCTATCAAATTTACCCATAGGAAATGTTAGCATTCTTTTAGTTGATGATGACTCTCGTTTTGTGAAAACATTAGCAGAGAGAATACGAATAAAAGGCTATGACCCTCTTGTGGCTATGAATGGAAAAGAGGCCCTTGAGATTGCAAAAACGAATAGAATTCATATGGCTGTAGTTGATCAACAAATGCCAGATATGGATGGTTTGGTGGTCATAACAAAACTTAAAGAAGTTGACCCTCAAATAAAAACCTTATTGTTGACAGGCCATGGTGATGATAAGCTGAAAGAAGCAACACAAGCCCTCAATTCTCAATATTTTGATAAAGAAGATATGAACACTTTTTGGCGTTTTGTTCGAAAAAGTCTTCAGGCAATTGAAAAAAATATGGCTGCAGCAGGAATGGCTTCTGGTGGGGTTGATCTTGCTGATAAAATTTAATATTAAGATAAATTTATAGATAATAAAAGGCGTAATTTTGTATCTCTTATTTTTATACCAACAAAATTACGTCTTTTAATTAACAAAGTCTATGGGTAATAATGAATCCACAATCCAAAAATGTTTTATTGGTTGATGATGAAGAAAAACTTCTAGAAACTATTGCCAGACGAATGAGCCTTTTGGGATTTAATTCTTTTAAAGCAACAAGTGGTATAATTGCTCTTGAAATCGCAAAAGAAAATCATTTTGATATCGCCATTGTTGATTTACAAATGCCGGGAATGGATGGGTTGGTGACAATTACTAAGTTAAAAGAAATACAACCAAACTTAAAAACTGTTCTTTTAACCGGACATGGAAATAATAAAGTAAAACAGGCAACAGAAGCTCTTGATTCTGGTTATTTTGAAAAAGATGACATGCTTGATTTTTGGAAGTTCATCAAAAAAATAAATTCTGAGGGACAAACTGTTTCAATCAGTCCAACAGCAAAATCTAAACATACCTCTGATAGTGATAAATCTGTCCATTTAAAAGAAAAACATTCTCAGACCTCTCAAACTAACATTTATTTTCAGTCGCTTATTATTGGTGAAACAAAGGAAATTCTTACTCTTAGAAAAAATATTACGCGGTTGGCAACTCTTGAGTGTTCTGTTCTATTATGCGGTGAAACAGGAACTGGAAAGGAGTATTTCGCACGCACGATTCATGCAAATAGCATGAATCATGAAAAACAATTTATTGCCATTGATTGTTCGAGTTTCTCCAATGAAAAACTCATTGCACAATTATTGGGTTATAAAAATGGATGCTTTTCAAATGCCATTCAAGATAAAAAGGGCGTTTTTAGAAGTGATACAGTAGGAACAATTTTTTTTGATGATATTGAAAACTTGTCGCTTCAAATGCAATCACAATTATTTGATATTATTGAAAACAACACATTGCAGCAATCTCAAAAAAGAAATATTCGCTTGCTGTTTGCATCAGAAGCAAACCTTGAAAAAAAAATCAAATCAAAAAAATTTGCAAGACAATTATATGAACGTTTAATACTTTTTGAGTTTTATATTCCACCTTTAAGAGATAGAAAAGATGATATACCCCCTTTATGTAAGTATTTTTTAGATAAGTACCAGCATGAATTTAAGAAAACAGTTAATAGCATCTCTCCAAAAGTTATGGAATTGTTCATGTCATATGATTTTCCAGGCAATGTACGAGAACTTCAGCATATAATCGAACGAGCGGTTATTCTTTCGGAAAATCAAACAATAGAAATTAAGCATATGCCTGAGAGATTTCAAAGTAACTCTGCCTCCCATAAACAAATTAAAAAAAATAGTTTTGTTAAACTTGCTGAAATGGAAATTCAATATATTCTGGAAGTTTTAAAAGGCACCAATGACAACAAGTCAAAAACTGCAGAAATATTAGGTATCAGTCGTGCAGCTCTTTGGAGAAAATTAAAACAAATAAGAAAAAATACCTGATTTTATCCAGATCCAGATTATTCTTCATAACAAAATACAACTTCCACAAATAAAATTAAAATATATTTTAATCAATACCAGTTGTATTTTTCAATTGATAGTCAGGATCTTTTATTAACATAACATTTAAATAAAAGGATTTTTATCATGAAACTAAAACTATTTTCCGCATTAATTCTTCTATTTAACCCTTTAATCGCCTATGCGAGCGATGGACATCCAATTCATTTTGAATTTATTCATTCAATTTATGGATATATTTCCCTGGGGTTATTTATTGTAGCCTATACAGTTGTAATTTTTGAAGAAAAATTACATCTTAGAAAGAGTAAGCCAGTTATTCTAGCTGCCGGTATTATCTGGATATTGGTTGCGATGGCATATATTTCTATTGGCGATATGGAACATGCTCATAATGCAATTAAACACAATTTTGTAGAATACGCAGAGTTATTATTATTTTTACTTGTTGCAATGACCTATATCAATTCAATGGAAGAGCGTAATGTTTTTCAATCATTAAGAGCCTGGCTGGTTTCAAGAGGTTTTTCACTTCGTGTTGTATTTTGGGTAACAGGTGTATTGTCTTTTTTTATTTCTCCCATAGCTGACAATTTAACAACAGCTTTATTGATGGGGGCTGTTGTCATGGCTATTGGACAGGATAATCATAAATTTGTTGCAATAGCCTGCATCAATATAGTTGTTGCAGCCAATGCTGGAGGTGCATTTTCTCCATTTGGTGATATCACCACCTTGATGGTCTGGCAAAAAGGAAAGGTTGAATTTCATCAATTTTTTCTAATTTTTATTCCATCTGTAATAAATTGGCTTGTTCCTGCACTTTTCATGCATTTTGCTATTGGTGATGAAAACCCAGACCCAATTGATGAAGAGGTAAATCTAAAAGTAGGTGCAAAGCGAATAATTGGATTATTTCTAACGACAATTGTGACAGCAGTTTCATTTCACAATTTTTTACATTTACCTCCTGCTGCGGGCATGATGTTAGGTCTTGGCTATTTAGGGCTATTTTCATTTTATATCAAACGATTAGAACATAGACTGTGTGATTACGATTCCCCTTTAGGTATTTGCGAAGGTGATAATGTTATAGAGCTGTTTGATTTATTCAAACGAATTGCCCGAGCTGAATGGGATACCCTATTGTTCTTTTATGGGGTTATTTTATGTGTTGGAGGATTGTCTCAGTTTGGTTATCTCGCACTCGTTTCCAATTTTATGTACGCAGATTTAGGACCAACGTTTGCTAACGTTTTAGTGGGTATCTTATCAGCTATCGTCGATAATATTCCTGTAATGTTTGCTGTATTGACAATGGATCCCTCAATGTCATCAGGACAATGGTTATTAGTGACCTTAACAGCTGGCGTTGGAGGGAGTTTGTTATCAATAGGTTCTGCTGCTGGGGTTGCACTGATGGGTACAGCCCGCAATATTTATACATTCAGTGCACATTTAAAATGGACATTTTTTATTGGATTGGGTTATGCTGCCAGCATTATATTCCATTTGCTGATAAATGCTTCTATTATATAAGAGAAAGTTTTATCAGGTAAATCTTAGAGACTTTCCTTGTCTCTAAAACTAAATAAAAAAACCCGCAGTTTTAAATAGACTGCGGGTTTTTTATTATAATTCAAATACAAATATACTTTATTTATTATCTTTAACTTCTTCAAAGTCAGCATCAACAACATCATCATCAGGTTTTGATGCACCAGGTTTTTGACCAGGATCTGCATCAGGACCTGGCCCTGCTCCCATATCTGGACCTGGGCCAGCACCTGCAGCACCAGCCTGAGCAGCTTGTTGATACATAGCTTCTGCTAGTTTATGCGATGCTGTAGTAAGTTCTTCGCTAAGACGTTTTATTTCTTCAATATCATCGCTTTCAAGAGAAGCTTTTAAACGTTCTTTTGCGCTTTCAATGTTATTTTTAGTTTCATCATCTATTTTATCGCCCATTTCCTTAAGAGATTTTTCAGTTTGATATACCAATGAATCACCAGTATTTCGAGCATCAATCAATTCACGTTTTTTCTTGTCGTCTTCTGCATGCATCTCAGCTTCCTTGACAGCTCTGTCAATTTCTTCTTTAGTTAATCCACTGGAAGCTGTAATTTTGATTGACTGTTCTTTTCCAGTACCCAAATCTTTGGCAGAAACATGAACTATACCATTAGCGTCAATATCAAAAGTTACTTCTATTTGTGGTACACCACGTGGGGCTGGTGGTATACCAACTAATTCAAAGCGACCTAAGGTTTTATTTGTAGTCGCCATTTCTCGTTCTCCCTGGAGAACATGAATAGAAACAGCAGGTTGATTATCAGCAGCAGTTGAAAAAATCTGACTTTTCTTAGTTGGTATGGTAGTGTTCTTTTCAATTAGTTTTGTCATAACACCACCAAGAGTTTCAATACCCAATGAAAGTGGAGTTACATCCAGTAATAAGACATCCTTGACATCACCTTTTAAGACCCCACCCTGAATAGCTGCACCTAATGCAACTACCTCGTCAGGATTAACTCCTCTATGAGGTTCTTTGTTAAATATCTTTTTTACACGTTCCTGAACAGCGGGCATACGTGTCATACCACCAACAAGAATTACTTCATTAATCTCTGAAGCAGAAAGATCAGCATCTTTTAAGGCTGTTATACATGGTCTCTCAAGTTTATCCAGCAAGTCTGAACAAAGAGCTTCAAGCTTTGATCGAGATAATTTAATATTTAAATGTTTGGGACCACTAGCATCAGCAGTGATAAAGGGCAAATTAACGTCAGTCTCTATTGCAGAAGACAATTCCATTTTTGCTTTTTCAGCAGCTTCTTTTAAACGCTGCAAGGCCATTTTATCTGATCTAAGGTCAATTCCCTGATCTTTTTTGAATTCATCAGCAAGATAGTCAATAAGTCTTAAGTCAAAATCTTCACCACCCAGATGAGTGTCACCATTTGTTGATTTAACCTCAAAAACACCTTCACCAATTTCAAGAATTGAAACATCAAATGTTCCACCACCTAAATCAAAAACAGCTATTTTTTCTTCACTTTTCTTATCCATACCATAGGCTAATGATGCAGCTGTTGGTTCATTAATAATACGTAGTACATTCAAACCTGCAATTTTACCAGCGTCTTTTGTAGCCTGACGTTGACTATCATTAAAATATGCAGGAACAGTAATAACAGCATCATTAACTTTTTCTCCGAGATAGTCTTCAGCAGTTTTTCTTATGTTTGATAATACAAAGGAAGAAATTTCAGCAGGACTATATTGCTTATCCTGCATTTTTATTCTAACATCGCCATTATTTGCTTTTTCAATTATATATGGCAATCGTTTAAGATCTTCCTGTACTTCCGGAGAAGTAAATTTTCGGCCAATGAGTCTTTTAACACCAAAAACAGTATTTTCAGGATTTGTAATAGCCTGACGTTTTGACACCTGGCCAACCAATCGTTCCCCGCTGCTTGATACAGCAACAATCGAAGGAGTCGTTCGACCACCTTCAGTATTTGTTATGACTTTAGGGTCGCCTGCTTCCATGATTGCTACACAGGAATTTGTCGTACCCAGGTCAATTCCTATTACCTTGCCCATTTTTTCCTCCTTATTACGAACAATATATTATTATAATATATATTTTTTTGAGCAGCAGGGTAAAAAGCTGCCTATTATTTATTTTGAAACAATTACCATTGATGGCCTTAATAATCTGCCATGCATAGTATATCCTTTTTGATATTCTTTAAGGATCGTATTTTCAGGACAGTCTTGGGATTCTTCCTGTCCAACTGCTTGATGATATGCAGGGTCAAATTCTTTTTCTAATGCCTCAATAGCTTCAACACCATATTTTGAAAAAACTTTGATTATTTCGTCGCGAGTCATTGTAACACCTTCAATAATGGCCTTACAATTCTCATCTGTACTGGTCATTTCCAGTGCTCTATCTAAATTATCAACAGCAGGTAAAAGATCTTTAATTAATACTTCAGCAGCAAATTTTTTAAATTCAGACATTTCACGACGACTTCGTTTTTTAAAATTTTCAAATTCTGCTGATAACCTTAATAATCTATCCTGGACATCATTGAGTTCTTTGTCTTTATTTTTTAGAACTGTTTCAGGATCATCAGCTTCTTCTTTATCTTTCTCCTTGTCCTTGTCCTTGTCCTTGTCTTTTTCATTTGAAACAGGACTTTCTAAATCAGAATTTGAATCTGTTTCAGTTGAATTAGAATCTACCTCTGACTTTGCTTCGTCAGTAGGATTTGTTTCGCCAGAATCTTTTTTTTCATCAATTTCTTCCTCAATGGCAATGGCATTTTCTTTTTCTGCCGATTGATTCATTTTTTCTGAAATTTCTTTTGAATCTGGCGATAGAGTGACACGCACTGCGTCGTTTGGTTTTGATGTCAATGTTCTCACCCTTTCCCATGCATATTGTAAATGGTTATTACTAAAAGATTTAATGTGATTTGTTTAAAAAAAAAAATAAGACTGACTAAAACAATGTCAAGGGGATTGTGATAAAAAGAAAATAATTAGGTGTATAAAACGTATATATTAAAAAATGGTTGTGCACTCTCTGTTGAAATTGCTTTGTAACCACCATTCACTATTTGACCGGGATCGATCCGCGACACAGCCTAAATCACTTATCGCTGCTTCCTTCCGGACCTGACGAGGTTCATGACCGCCTGTTGCGCGGCGACCGATCTGAATGTCTGGTGGCTTCAAATTAAATCCTAAAGAGAGAATTCAGCCCCGCATAAGCGGATTTCGGGTACAGGGCACCGCTAACTCCCCGCTTAGCACAACCAATCAACTTATATATCTTTGTTATTTAGTTTTTTCAAGAATAAAATGAATTTAGTTAGTAAATCTAAAAATTACCATCAACTATATTCATAAAATCTGCACGTATTAAATTTGAACAGGCTTTATTCAAATTGGTAGTTATATATTTTTGTTCTTTTTTTTCAAGTTGGTTAAAAAAAGTGGAATGGTCTTTATTAAAATCTTCAATACAGTCTTTGGAAAATTCTTTCATTAGTTTTCCAAATTCAGATTTTTGAATACTACCTATTTTTGAAAGGACATTTCGGAGACGATTTTTAGTAACGAAACTATATAGTTCCTCAGACAATCTTTTTACTTCATCTGAAAAAACTGGTTTAGCTTTAGGTGGACGTTTCTTTTTTCTCGCTTTTTCTGCCCATTTTTCATTTTTATTTTTTAATATAACTCTTTCAGTATTTCTAAAAAATAATGGTTTTACAGGCTTTATCACAGTTCCTTCACAGCAATTATCTTCTATTTCTGGTAAACCAATCCATTTATGTATTTGAGATTGAAATTTATTTGGATAGTTCAAACAGTCTGAAAGAGAGCCTTTAAAAAGAGTCTTGGCATATAAAAAGCCTCTTTTTTCCATATATTTAGTAAAAGTATCAATATCCTGAAGTTGTCCATCAAGGGTCATATCTATGGCATAGAAATCATTATGGGGTGTATAAAAAATTCCTTTTTGTATACGTGTGGCTGAAGTATCCTTTAAAACATCTTTGTGAGGATAAGTACCACCAATTAATTCACCATAAATAACAAGGATTTCAAAATCATAGCCATCATCTTTTAATATTTTATGAAGATCAATTATATATTCTGAATATTTTTTTTCAACACTCTCAAAATCATAAAAATCATCAGTTATAAATCCTGTACGTTTTGCTGATTTTATTTTTTCTCCATCGTACCAAAAAGAAAGATTCGCACCGTGAGCCTTTTCTTGTACAATGTAATCTCCTTTATCTAGTTCTTGTTCAATAATTGCGTCAATTGTTTTTTTTCTGTAGCTGTTTTCAATACTGTGATATTTTTTAAATTCCATGGCGACCTCCTTATGGTAGTAACCAGATGACATAAAATTATACTCAAATATTGAAGCTAAAAAAAGAAACTTAATAATTATTTCTTTCCTTAAATTTGAAAGAAAGAACTACATAGTTCTTAATATTTCTTTAATTCTGTTTCATAATTAAATTTTATTGTCTTATTTTTGCAAGTAGCTAATTAGCTTTTTCTTGAGTTTCAGGAGTTTTGCTTTTTGATTTAGGTTTTCTCTTTTTCAAACACACCTTATCTTTTCTTGCAAAAGCACATAGTTTCGGATTATAGTATTCTTTACAGTTCATTGGATTATATAATGGACATTCAGGATGTTTATCAGACATTATTTTTTTCCCTCCTCTTTACTTTAGGAAATTATATAAAGATCTTAAGAGTGTTCATTATCTATTAATGGCTTTGTTAAGAAAATTTATTTAACAAAAAAAAATAAGTTTGTCAATATATGTTCTTATAAAAAGTTATATAACTATTTAATAATAAAATATTTTTTACACTTCAAAAAAAAATATTCTTTATGCAGTACAAAATAGATTTTAGATTATTTAATACGAAGACATCTTATAATTAAACGATTTGAAAATTATTATTTTCTTCTATACAAAATAAAAGTCTATAAAAATATTTTTTTTTACTTATTATTTAAATAGTTTATAAATAAATATAAAATCTTTTTCTTGACACGACATCAAAGGGTGGTAAGAAGCTAAGTTTCTTGTTTTCAAAAAATTGAAAATTTGAAATGGATTTTGGAATGAACATTAAAAATCATTTATTCATTTTTATTATGAAATATAGTATATTTTAATGTTCGGTTACAACTCAACATAATTTCGTTGTACGATTTTTTAAAAGAATAGAGGGTTACATGATAAAGGCAAAGAGAAAACCTTTGACAGAACTAAAACAATCGATTCAAGCGTATGATAAAGTTCTCATCGTTGGTTGTGGCGGATGCGTTTCTGTGTGTCTGGCAGGCGGACAGAAGGAAGTCAACATTCTCAAAGCTGAACTTGATGCAGAACTGAAACTTGATGGCCTGTCCAAGAAACTTAATGGTCATACGTTGGAACGACAATGCAATGTTCGTTTTTTGGATGAGCTAGTAGATATGGTGCCATCATTTGATTGTATTATGTCTATGGCATGTGGAGCTGGAGTTCAATATTTAGCAGAACGATTTCCTGAAACCCCTGTATTACCTGCAGTAAACACAATAGCCATTGGTGTTGACCTGGATGTAGGTTTATATCAAGAAAAATGCAGGGCATGTGGTGAGTGTGTTCTTGCATATACCGCAGGCATTTGTCCGGTTACAGGGTGTGCAAAAAGCCTGTTCAACGGCCCATGTGGCGGAACTAATAAGGGAGATTGTGAACTTGGTAACAATATTCCTTGCGCCTGGTATGAAATATATAATCGCCTTGAAAAACAAGGTCGACTGGATAATATCCTTAATTTTCGACCTCCAATGCAATGGCAGAATCAAGTTCGACGAACCATTGTTCAGGATCCTTACGCACACAGGTATGAACCAGCGTAGGTAATGTTAAATGCGATTGATATTTCACGTTAATCTTTGAAAAACCAATAAGAAGTATGGAATTAACAATGCATCAGGTTTATCAATTTGTTGGAGGCCCGTTGGTATGGTTTTCATTTATCGTATTCATTGCGGGTACGATTCATCAGATTCATAAATTTTTCACTTTAGAAAGTAAAAAGAGAATCATTCCCCAATATCAACCTCCAGGATTCAAAAAACAACCACCAATTGGATGGTTTTCTAAAAGTGCCATCAAAACACGTTTTGCAAAAATTTCAGAATGGTTTTCACCTGAAAATCGAGTTCGAAATATAGCGATGTTTCGCGCAACTAATGTGTTTGGCACTCATCCAGTAATGAGTTGGACAACGCTTATTTTTCATGTGTGTCTGGTGATTACCCCGCTTTTTGTTCTGGCGCATAATTTGTTGTTAGATGAAGCGTTGGGCATCAGTTTTTTCTCATGGTCTGAAATCCTTACCGATTGTATGACAATTATTTTGTTAGTTTGTGGTGCATATTTCTTGTATCGTCGCTTGTTTGTCAGACGTGTACGAGCTATTACTACACTATATGATTTTGTCATGCTATTTATTGCTGTAGCGCCATTTTTGACCGGTTTTATGGCCTATCATCAAATTTATGACTATCAGATCATGGTGATTCTTCATATATTGGCCGGTGAGTTAATGTTAATCGCCATTCCTTATACCAAGTTTGCGCATATGATTTATTTCTTTTTGCAACGCTTTTTTGTTGCAAGTGAGTATAGCTTTGGTAAAGGAAATCGGGCCTGGTAATAATTGCCAGACGAAACCAATACGATCATAAAGCCTTTAATAGGCTTTGTTAATAGGTTCGGAGCATTTCATGACAGAGCAGAAATCAATCGAAATAAATCCTAAAAAAATTCAAACCCTGCTTAATGACAAGAAGGCACAAATCCAAACAGCCCTTAATGTCTGCGCGCATTGTACATTGTGTGCTGAAAGTTGTTTTTTGTTTATGACAAGGGATCAGGATCCCAAATATATGCCATCATACAAATTTATCAACTCTATCGGTACTTTGTATAAGAAAAAAGGAAAAGTTGATATATCTGTGTTGAATAAAATTAAGGATATTGTCTGGAAGGATTGTGTTTTATGCACAAGATGTTATTGTCCTATGGGCATTGATATTCCTGCAATGATTGCACATGCAAGGACAATATGCAGATCACAGGGAGTAGTTCATGCATTTGATGATGCTTGAATTATCAGGTTTGAAAGAGGATTCTAAAAAGAGAGAATAAAGCGGGGATGCGCGAGCCCCCACAGAAAATATTTAAGAGGAAAGAGCAATATGAAATCAGGTAGCAATCTTGAAAAAATTTTAAGATCCGGAAATTTTGCCTTTACCGGAGAGCTCGGCCCACCCCGGGGTACAAATGTTGACGCGGTTCGAGAAAAAGCAAAACCACTCAAAGGCATGGTTGATTCAGTCAACATTACAGATAACCAGACTGCAATGGTTAGGATGTCCAGTTGGGCGGCATCTTTAATCGCCATTCAAGAAGGCCTGGAACCCAATTATCAGATGGTATGCCGAGACAGAAATCGTCTGGCAATGCAAGCTGATATACTGGGAGCTTATGCCCATGGTATACGAAACTTACTATGTCTGTCTGGTGACCATCAACAATTTGGAGATCACCCCAATGCTAAAGGGGTTTTTGATATTGATTCCATTCAACTGGTCAATATGGTAAAAAATATGCGTGACGAAGGAAAATTCATGGGAGGAGCTAATATTGACGTTCCACCTGGAATGTTTATTGGCGCTGCAGCTAATCCTTTTGCTGATCCTTTTGAATGGCGTGTTCATCGTCTGGCCAAAAAAGTTATGGCTGGAGCAGATTTCGTTCAAACACAATGTATTTACAATATGAAAAAAATGCGGGAATGGGTAAAACAAGCTAATGATATGGGCTTAACAGAAAAAATTTATATTCTCGCTGGTGTCACACCAATGAAAAGCTTAGGTATGGCACGGTATATGAAATCCAAAGTCCCTGGTATGGACGTGCCTGATGAAATTATCAACAGACTTAAAGGAGTTAAGAAAAAAGGGCAGGCAGATGAAGGAATAAAAATAGCCTGTGAACAAATCGAAGAATTTAAAGAAATGAAAGGTGTTGCTGGTGTTCACCTTATGGCAATTGAATGGGAACATAAGGTTCCTGAAATTGCTGAGCGAGCTAAAGTCCTTCCAAGACCTGTAATTAAAGAATAAAAATATTTCTTAACTTTTAAGAATAATTTAAAAAAAACCAGGTAGACAATATTTTTAGTCTGCCTGGTTTTTTTATTTAGGAATACTTGACATGAATTCTGTTAAAGAATCTGCTTATCCTACTGAAAAAGAAAATCGTAATGAAAAAATTGAAAATAATATTAGTGATAAAGCTAAAAATGAAAAAAGTAATTACCCAAAACAAAATCTTGCCATTGAATTTATGCTAATTGCACAAAAAAAATTATCTGAGGATGTTTTTTCAGAGATTAGAGATCAAGCTGCTATGAATATTGTAAAATTACAAAAATAAACTTGCAAAATTAATTAAATTGTTGTTTTATTTTGAAGCTTTCATAAAAACAAAATATGGTTATTAATTATTAATAATTAATAAAAAAAGGAATTGTTATGAATAAGAAATTTAAAACTTGTTTATTTGGATTTATCTTTTTTACATTGTGCATTTTCATTGGATGTAACTTTTTCTCTGATTTTGGTAATGGAAAGTTTAGTTTAAAGAATCCATTAAATATCTTTAAGTCCGCACCACCTGATAAAGATAAAGGGCCAATAAAAAACGTTATTGTTTTAATTGGAGATGGAATGGGGCCTCAAGCAATAGGCTTGTTAATTCAATATGCCAGGTATGCAAAAGATTCAATATTTAAGGAAAGAGTAACATCAATTGAAAAGGCCATTCAATCAGGTAATATGGGCCTGGCTTTGCATAATTCTTACAATGCCCTTGTAACAGATTCAGCAGCATCAGCAACTCAAATTGCAACAGGACAATTTGCTCTTGCTGAGACTATTGGTCTTAATAAAGAAGGAAAGTCAGCAAAGACAATTCTTGAGATTGCTGAAGAAATGGGTAAATCTACTGGTTTGATTTCAGATACCAGGTTAACCCACGCAACCCCCGCTGCTTTTGCATCACATCAATATCATCGTTCAAAGGAAAATGATATAGCTGTTCAAATGATTAATAGTGGAGCTGAAGTTCTACTATCTGGAGGTTTAAGGCATTTTATTCCACAAAATGTTTCAGAAGAATGGGCATCAATTTATTCTAATTTATATGAACGTACTAATGGAAAAATTAAAATCAAATCAAAGCGTAAAGATGATAGAAATTTATTGGAAGAAGCTGGTCAAAGAGGATATCAAATTGCTCTTACAAAAAAAGAAATGGAAAAAGCTGATGATGATAGATTATTAGGCTTGTTTAATTATTCAGACTTAGGTTACCAAATTGACTGCCCAACTGATGCACCAGACAGGACAATTCCTACATTAAAAGAGATGACAGAAAAAGCTCTTAGCATATTATCAAAAAATGAAAATGGTTTCTTTCTTATGGTTGAATCCGGGCTTATTGACTGGGCAGAGCATGATAATGATGCTGGAACTTTACTTCATGAAATGATAAAATTTGACAATACTCTTAAATATATTTTTGATTGGGTTAATGCCAGAAATGATACATTGTTAATTGTTTCTGCAGATCATGAAACAGGAGGTATAGGATTTAGTTATTCTATAAAAGATGTGCCTTTTAAAAAGCCAGTTACTTTTCCAGGTGATGAATTTAAGGATGTTGAATTTGGTCCAGGATATAATTTCGGAACATTTGACCTTCTATCAAAACTATATAAACAGAAAAAAAGCTATAAAAAAATATTAAAAGAATTTGAAAAAAAAGCAAATTATACTTTGAAAAAACCATATAAACCATCTTATAAGGCAGCCAGAAGACTACAAAGAATAATTAATTCAAACACTGAATTTCCAATTAAATATAAAGATGCAATTAGCATTTTAACTACTGAAGAAAACAAATATCATGTTGAGAAACATGGCTATTTAAAAAATAAATATTTTCCAAAAGTAAATGATTTTAAAGAATTTTATGCTGCTGCATTTAAGATTCGAAGAAGCCTTATTGCAAGGGTTGTTGCTAAGCAACAAAATATAACATGGGCTTCAGGAGTTCACTCAAACACCCCAGTTCCTTTAATTGCTTGTGGCCCAAAAAAAGTTACTGAAAAATTTGGGAAAATTCTTCATACAACTGAGTGGGGAATGATGGCAATAAATGTTGTCAGAGAAGGACATTAAGTCCAAAGCAGTCTGCTAAAAAAAAACGTAATTATAATGAATATGAATGATAAAAATAATCCAAGTATACTCATAGTTGACGATGTGGCTGAAAATAGAAAATTATTAACTCAGATTTTTCAACCATTTGGATATCAAATAAGAGTTGCCAGCAATGGAAATATAGCATTACGTTCTGTATTAAATATTCCTCCAGACATAATACTTCTTGATGTGAGAATGCCAGGAATGGATGGTTTTGAAGTATGTAAACATTTAAAAAAAGATGAATCAACTCAAAGAATTCCTATTATTTTTATTACAGCATCAGATGATATTGAAGCACGAATAAAAGGTTTTGACTATGGTGCAGTGGATTATGTGACCAAACCCTTTATAAATGAAGAACTTATTGCACGTGTAAAAACTCAAATAAGTTTATATAAATTACAAAAACAACTGTTTTCCAAAAATGAATTGCTTGAACAAGAAATTGAAGAACGAAAAAAAGTAGAAAATAAATTAAAAGATGTATGTGAAGGACTTGAAATAACAGTTGCTGAACGTACAAAAGATATAAAAGAAAGGCTTAGATTTGAAGAATTATTATCTGGCCTATCAACAAGGCTTGTTCAACTTCCCATAAATGCTATTGAAAATGAAATAAATAAAACTTTAGTTCAACTTATTAATTTTTTGAATGTAGACAATATTTCTTTGCTGGAATATAATGAAGTTAAAGATGAATTATTTTTTACACATTCTCAATCTGACTATAATTTTCAAAATTTTATTGGAATAAACTTTAGTCAATCTTTTCCATGGTTGAATCAGAAAATTTGTAAAGCAAATCACTGTGAAGTAATATCCTTTGATAACATTCCAGATAATATACCTGATAATAAAATAAATGATATAAATCATATTTTTGAAGAAGGTATAAAATCTTTATTATTTATACCATTGGAAACAAGCGAAAAGTTTAGAGGAGGACTTTTTCTCTGTTCTTTTACCCAAAATTCAATAAATTATGAAAGTTATATAAATAGATTACGTCTTGTAGGAGAAATTTTTACAAATGTTTTGTTAAGGAAAAGAGCTGTAGAAGATAAAAAGAATTTAGAAACGCAATTACATCATGTTCAAAAAATGGAAAGTCTTGCCCTTTTGGCTGGTGGGATTGCTCATGACTTCAATAATATATTATTCCCTATGTTAGGACATACTGAGATTCTTATGGAAGAGGTGTCTGAAAAGTCATCTATTTATAAAGATCTTTCAGTAATATATAAATCTGGTAACAGAGCCAAAGATCTTGTAAATCAAATTCTTAAATTTAGCAGGCAAAATGATCCAGAACAAAAGCCTTTAATTGCGGGTATAATTGTAAAAGAAGTTGTAAAACTTATACGTTCTTCATTACCAGCTTCAATAGAAATTATTACAAACATAGATGAAGAATGTGGTTTAATTAATGCAGATCCAACACATATACACCAAATTTCTATGAATCTGATAACTAATGCATTTCACGCAATGGAAAAAGCAGGCGGTAAATTATATATTTCATTGAATAATGTTGATATAAAAGATACAAATCTAACAATCCAAAACTCTCAATCTGATCAATATGTTTGTTTAAAAATAAGAGATACAGGTTCAGGAATAGATAAAAAAATTATCAATCAAATATTTGATCCATATTTTACAACCAAACCAGAGGGTAAGGGAACTGGATTGGGTTTATCCCTTGTCTATAGTATTATTAAATCTTATTCAGGTGATGTACAGGTAAATAGTGAGCCTGGTAAAGGCACAGAGTTTAGTGTTTATATTCCATGTTGTAATTCAGATGATAAAAATAAAAAATCATCTTTTGATCCTTCAAAAATAAATAAACAAAGTCTGAATGGAACCGAGTGTATTTTAATAGTTGATGATGATCCTATAATAGCCAATCTAATAAGTGAAATGTTAAGCCAATATGGATACAAAACTGTATCAGAAACAAATAGCAAAATAGCAAAAGAACTATTTAAAGAAACACCTCATAAGTTTGACTTGCTGATAACAGACTACAGTATGCCAGGACTTAATGGGATTCACTTGTCAGAGATAGTGTCATCAATTCGTTCAGATTTACCTATACTTTTGATGTCTGGATTTAACAATCAGATCAGTGATGAAGCTATTAAAATTTTTGGTATTAATGCATGTCTTATAAAGCCAATAATCTTACTTGATTTAGTTACTAAAGTAAGACAATTATTAAATAAATTAAAATAATACATTTTTTAATATAAAATGATGTAATTCTTATAATATACCCCAATACATCAATTGACGTTCAACAAAATTTTTTAATAAATCAAAAGATACTTCTACATTCATAGTTGCAATAAACGTATTGAAACTCGTTTCATAATCCTGACCGGCGTATGGACTGTAAACAGGAATTTTATCGCCTGTAAAATTTAAGTTCGTGCTTGTATTATTAGGAACTACATAATTGTTATATGTCAAATAGCCAACTCCTAAATCGATATCCAATCCTGGCATCCATTGAATTCCAAAACCGCCACCAAACATATCTACATCAGGTAATGAAAACAAGTCAAACAGATGATCTTTGGCGCATGTTTGTCTATCTTCATACCCTACACGCACAGATAACCAGTCTAACATTTGATATTCTAATCCAAAACTAAAATGCCAGGGGCTATCAAATTGTTTTGGATAAACAAGGAGTTTACTGGTTCCCTCATAACCAAGCATTTTTGTCATCATCAATACCTGTATATCCTGATCAAATTTCATTATGTATGCTTCAGTACTTGACCAGTCTGTCCAGTGAGCATCAAACATGAATTTAAGACGTTTAAATGGCTTTAGCATCACACCTAACTGAACTCGTTGTGGAAACTCAAAATCTACCATTTCAAGGCGGCCACGTTCTTTTCTTTGATTTACATGAGATCTGTCCCAGGTTTGCAACATTGTCTGATTTTTAAGCCAATTCAGCATTTTCATTGTTTCGTCACCATATTCAAATGTGTATCGACCAACTAAATCTACTTTTATAGAGCTCTGGTAGACAGCTCCCAGTGACATCCATTGTGTGGGATGAAAAAGTATTCCAACATTAAATGAAGGAGTGATATCATCGCGAACATCAAATTCCATATCTGCAACTTTATCAAAAAGCCCAATATTTGCATAAAATGGAGGTGCGCCTTGAATTCCTCGTCCAGCTATATCTTTTATAGTGTCAATCAAATCAACAAGTGCTGGAGCACGAACATCTGTTAATGCACCCATTGCTGTTTGACCAAAGCCCAATGAAACACCTAAAGACAATTGATCATTTACTTGATAACTCACTGATGGTGATGCATACATCAAATGTTGAAGATAAACCTCTTCTCCCTGAAATCTCGATGGATCCTCATGTTTATGTTCAAAGCCCCCTGCAAATGGTGCATATATTCCATTTGCAAAAGTCCACTTGGAGCATGGCTTTTTGTATGAAATACCTGAAGGAACAGGAGCTACTAAAACAGGTAAATTTATTGCGCCTGCAAAAGGTAAATAAATACGTCCATGTCTTACCTTACCTTTAGAAAAAGAAATGTAATCATCATATGGGTCAAATTTATAATTGGGTTTTTTGGTATAATCCGGATCAGGTTCAAATTTATAAGTTCGTTCCAATCTAACAACTGCAAAGCCCTGGTTAAGAACTATACCTTCGTCCATATTTGAGAGTCCGGCTGGATTATAGTGTATTGACATTATTCCAGGTGGGTTTGCTGTAACAGAATTTCCCAATGAAATAGCTTTGGTATGGACAAGTATCTGTTCCATAAAACTGGCATGTGCCATATTAACACCTGTTATAATGTTAAATCCCAGACAAAAAATTGTGATAAATGACAGAAAAAAGGGCTTCATTATAATTCTCCTTTAAAAAATCACTGAATTGTTAATACAAACATGTTTCCAAAATTATACTATATCCATTAAAAAAAAAGTTCTATGAAGCAGTTTGAGAAGCAGCAGAGGCTATTTAGGAAATCTTTGTAGATTCTATTTGAGATGATAACAGTAGAAAAGAGATGTACAATGAAGTACATCTCTTTTATTCATGATGTTTTCGCAATAAAAAATTCAAAATGTATAAGAAATATAACATGATAATTATCATTTAAAGCAATATAGAAAAAATTAGCTTCTTAGAATCGAAAGACTGAGTTTTTATCTTCCCTCTTCGAAAAGTTTCATAAGCTGTTCACCATATTTTTCCATTACTTTTAACCTTTTTAACTTCATGGTTTGAGTTAATAAACCATTATCAACAGAAAAGTCATCAGATATAATCAAGAATTTTTTGGGTATTTCATATCCACCATATATTGATTTCAATTGTTCAACAGCTTGATTTTCAATGTATTCTGTAAACTTTTTATCTTGAACAAGTTCTTGAGGAGTTTTTCCTTCACAGTCAATACTTTCCTGTATAGCTTTTATTGATTCAAAATCAGGAACCAGTAAACATACATTAAATGGCTTTGCTTCACCAAAAATCATAGCATTGGCTATGTAGGGGTTAAGCTTAATATCTTCTTCAATTGATGCTGGATGAACATATTTTCCATTTTCAAGTTTATATTCTTCTTTAAATCTACCGGTTATAAACAAGAAGCCATCTTCATCTAAACGACCACGATCACCAGTTCGGAATCCAACACCTAATTCTGGATCATCAAGAAGAACTTTGGCAGTTTGCTCAGGTTTATTATGATAGCCTTGCATAACATTAGGACCATGACAAATAATTTCTCCATCAGGAGAATTTTCACCAGTCATGCTTTTATCAATAACAACAGTTACTTTTTCAATTGCACATCCCACGCTACCAATTCTACTTTTGGTTGGACTATTAATTGTCATTGCTGGAGTGGTCTCTGTCAAGCCATAGCAATCATATGTTGCTATTCCAATATCGCTGAAAAACATTTGAATTTCAGGATTCATAACAGCACTCCCAGTAATCGCCATTTTTAAATTACCACCAAATTTTGCTCGAATTTTTGAAAACACAATTTTATCCAAAATATGAAATAGAATAGATGCATTTCCAGTCTCTCGTTTCTTTTGTGCTTCACTTTTAGCTAGATTAAACAAAAATTCTGAAATGCCACCTTTTTCTTTCATCATACGATGAATACCATCATATACTCGATTAAATATCCTTGGTACAGCAATTAAAATATTTGGTTTTACTATTTGAAGATCATCAACAATGGTATCTATTGAGCCTATTAAACCAGTAGATCCACCTAAGTACATTCCAAGATATAGCTCACCTGTTTGTCCAAATGAATGCGCCCAGGGTAAAATTGAAAGACTAATAGTTGTTTCATCCAAATTTGAAAATGCGTTTGCAGCAGCCTGAACATTTGAAGTAAAATTTCCATGGCTTAATAATACACCTTTTGGGTCCCCGGTTGTACCTGATGTATAAACTATTGCAGCAATATCACTCCAATGTGGTTTTATTGATTCAACTGGATTTGACTTTCCGAGCTTTTCAAGTTCTGCTAAGGAATCAGATCCATCTCCTCTTATAACAATTATTTTTTCTAGAGTATCAATTTCATCGACCAGATGTTTAACTTTGTCATAAACAGTAGTATCTACAACAAATAGAACTTTGAGGCCGCTATCTTTAATGATATATTTCCAAACTTGCTCTCGTTCTTTTTCATACATAGGAACAAAGCGTGCACATCTACCATAACTGGCAAAAGCTGCCACTGCCCATTCGATACTATTATTCATAATGATACCAACAGCATC
>Ga0272440_1001047_pt1 | contig 23077 bp, 18 predicted proteins | sample SSMMMBAug17_FD_192440 | JGI IMG/M metagenome (GOLD analysis project Ga0272440, IMG submission 192440) | Marine sediment archaeal communities from Little Sippewissett salt marsh, Falmouth, MA, United States - SSM-MMB-Aug17 | ecosystem: Environmental > Aquatic > Marine > Wetlands > Sediment ...
ATGGCATGTCCAATGTTCAGGGCGGCATTCAGGATGATAACGATATCTGGCAAAAAGTGGATGATATTGTCACAATGGTAATGAATTATGATGTGGCCAGCTTTCAGCTTCAGCCATTTTTATTGACAGGCATGTTTGATGACAGTCAGGCCGCACAAGAAGCAAAAGCAATTGCCGAAACCACGCTTATGGGAATGGCAGATCGCGGCAATGGGTCATATCGCACCTTTGAAAATGCAGAATCCATTGATTTTATAAATATTGTCGATATGCGATTGACCATCGAATATCAAATCAAATATATTGTGGCGTACAATCATAATGCCATTCCAAATGTAGATTATCTTGAAACTGACTCTGATGGCGATGGACTCAGTGACACCGAAGAAATTGCTGAAGGAACAAATCTTAGAAACTGGGATACTGATAATGATGGCATGAGCGATTTTTTTGAAATTCGGATGAGTTCTCCTGGCCATGCAATGGATCCAATCATGCCAGACAGTCCTTGTGATTATCCGGTGACCGGCATTTGGGGAGATACTGATTTTGATGGTCTTTTTGATTGCGAAGAATATGTCAAGGGCACAGATAGATATATACCTGATACAGATCGTGATGGCATTCCTGATGGCCTGGAATTTCTGGCCGGTACCAATCCGCTTGAATCTCAAGTCACCACCGATACAGACTTTGATGGTGTACCAGATAATTCTGAAATTCAGATGCATTCAAGTGTAAGAATCACAGATCCCAAAATTCATGAACGATATGCCTATACGTATTACCTTGAAGATCAGGGCTTGGTTCCCCTGGAGCAAGGATCAGAACAACAGTCATATGTTCGTGAATATGCATTCATGATTGAGGGGATTGATTTGGTGGAAACGAAAGGCACTGTATTAAATGATGGCACGCATTTATTCGATGGCGACAACATGATCACTTTATATATTGCCCAGGTTCCTGAAGACAATCCACAAAGACCGCCAATTTTTCGCAAGGTCGTATTAGTTGTTAATATATCTGATGCCAACAACACAATTGTGTTGACACCAGGTGATTTTGATTTGGTTCAGTAAATACCAAAAGGAAAAAAAAATGAAATATCATCCAGCAATATTTGTGTTCATTTGTTTGTTTATTGCCTGTCAATCATCAGACGATAGTGCATCATCCCCCTCTGGAAATGCAATTCCAATGCTTTCAGAAAACCAGCAAGTGTCTGGCACAATTGAATCCATGGGAAATGTAGACTGGTATCAATACAGAACACGTCGGGCAGGTTCGATTCTAAATATTCAATGCACCAACAACACACAAAGACCGGATACTGAACTTCTGGTTACTGCATATAAAAAGAATGGTGATGGCACCTATGAGCGGCTTTATGCAGATCATGCACCTGAAAACAGTTTGCGGCCCACAAATATTCAAATGAATGTACTGGTAAAATATCCACAGGATATTTACGTATCTGTTCGGGATTTCATGGATGATGATATCTCAAGCTATCCTTATTATCTGAAAATTTCGGAAACAAAATTTACAACCACTAATGCCAATATTGATACTGCAATTCCGGTAATGGTTGATAATCCGGATGAATGCGCAAATGCTGCCATTGAAACCATTGGTCAATATGATTATTTTCGATTTAATATTATATATCGCGGTATTTACGAGTTTCATATATCTCCACAAACCTTTCAACATACAACATCAGTTGTATTTGATGTTGAAATTTTTGATCGTCAAGGAGCTTCTATCATACAACACAAACCATTTCACAATTATGAAACCTGCCTGCCCTTACTGCTTTTACCTGGCGAATATCGCATGGTGATCAGTGATTCTGGACAGGATGATGCAGATCCTTCAGCATCGTGTCGCGTATGTATTCAATCACGTACCGGTCTGGAACTGGCCATTAATGATACCCTGGATCATGCCACAGACCTGGGTGAAATCACAACGGGTAGTATTCAAATTGAAGATGGGCAACTGGCGTACTTAAACGATCAGGATTGTTATGCCTTATCGCTTTTACCTGGAAATGATAATGAACTGGCGATCATGAAACTTCAATTTCATTCTCTGACCGATCATCAGGGGACATATCAACTTGACTATTATGATACAAATCAGCTGATCCACTCCCATGAATACACACCTGGAAATTCTGCATACAAAACATTGATGAACATTCAAAGCCTTGAGAATACATTCTGTGTTCACGCAATAGAAACAGACAAATGTGATCCAATGGCCTATACCGCACAATTAACATTGTCATGGATTGATGATCCGGATGAAAAGCAAGAAAAGCAAGATCCAATTACCAATGAATGGAAACAGGGTAACAATACCATTAATACAGCAGATATCTATGATGTATTGGAAACAGCATCCACATTGACTGGAAAAATTGCGTATCAGGGGGATGAAGATTGGTACGCCCTCGCTGTGAATAAAAATCAGGCCAGTGTTTTAGACGTTTATTTCACTACCCAGCATGGGGGCTCGGTTGAATATCGTTTATCTATTCGTACTGATGCCATCCCTATTCGCCAGCTAACGTCATTGAATCCATCAGAAGATGCAACATTCATCAAAACCAGCATCTGGCTGCCACCTGACAACACAACTGAAACATATTTTCTGCGTATCTGTGATGATTTGGGGAATGATGCCGATCCTTACAATACATATGCCATTCAAACACAAATCACCCCAACACCATTAACCATTGCTGAAGCAGAAATCGGGGTGCCAACCCTGTATCATCATGAAACGAAAGGCTTGGTTTCACATGCTGTATCACTCCAAATGTATGATGATTCAGCCCGAAGTTTTAAAGTCGATACAGTCAGCCTTCGTGTAGATAATCCATTGGCAGTCACACAATTGGATGATGATCGCGTGGCAATAGAATATCCCTGGATTGGAGGATATATTGATTATCAGGGAGATCATGATTTTTTTATGTTAACGCTTGATTTATCAAATATTTCACTCCTGGGTTTAGATGAAAGTTTTGCGACAGATCAGTGGTACTATGATATTTCGATTGATTTTAAAAGTCCTGGATCGTCAGTCGAATATGTCTGGAAATTGTTCCGCAACAGCAGCGGAAATAAAAAATTAATTGACAGACAAAACGTATCCAATGGTTTCTTTGCCAGTGCTGGGGATGCCGATTTTCAAAGCCAGCCTTTTCAAATGCATCACCCTGAATCTGACCAACAGTTTTGGGTCGGACATGAGTGGGCAGGGCCCTTTTATCTGTGCATAACTGATTTTAATAATGTGACAGGAAACTTGCCAGATGATGATTGGGGATATGATGCGCCCTACTATTTTAAGTTAGGGCTTGTTTATCATCCGGGTGTGAAGGCGGACCAAACCCCTTAATTTTTTTCAATTTCATCAAGCAAAGCCTGAACCAGTTGATCTTGAGGAAATTTTTTGATAACCTTTCCTTTTTTGAATAAAATACCTGTGCCATCACCACCAGCAATCCCAATATCAGCCTCTTTCGCTTCTCCTGGACCATTTACAGCACACCCCATAATGGCTACCTTAATATCTTTTGTTACATGCTGTATACGTTTCTCAACAGCATCAACAATTTCAAACAATGGAATCGCGGTACGACCGCAGGTCGGACACGATATAATCTCAGGCCCGCGCCTTCTGAGATTCAAGGCTCGAAGGATTTCATAAGCCACACGAATTTCTTCCAATGGATCGCGCGTCAGTGAAACGCGGATGGTATCACCAATACCTTCCGCCAGTAACATGCCTATTCCCAGCGCAGATTTGACAGTTCCAGATATCAATGTCCCTGCTTCAGTAACCCCCACATGGAGTGGCGCATTTGTTTGGTCAGACAAAAGACGATAGGCATCAAGCGTGCGTTGAACATCTGATGCTTTGATCGATAATTTAAAATTTTCAAAGTCCAGGGAATGCATCAATTGAATATGTCTTAATGCACTTTCAACCATTGCCTGTGCAGTGGGAGAACCATATTTCTTTAATAAATCCGATTCAACCGATCCGCTGTTTACACCAATACGAATCGCTATTTGAGATTGCCGGGCCGCCCGAACAACTTTTTGCACGGATGTCATATTACCTATATTGCCCGGGTTTATTCTGAGCGCATCAGCGCCATGTTCTGCAGATGCGATGGCGAGTTTGTAATCGAAATGGATATCTGCAATGAGTGGTATCTGGATTTGTTCCTTTATTTTTGATATGGATTGCGCTGCTTCCATATCAGGTACTGCCACACGAATGATCTCACATCCAGCAGATTCCAGTCTTCGGATTTGTGATACTGTTGCGTCAATATCCTGTGTTTTTGTATTGGTCATGGATTGGACAGTAATGGGATAATCTCCGCCCACTTTCACATGTCCCACTTGAATTGGTTTTGTTGGTTTTCTTTTCATTAAATGTATCCTAATTTTTTATTCCGTCACAATTTTTTGCATTTTAACATCATTTCTTGCAATTTCAGTAACTACTATCGCAGGCGATTGATGTATATGTATTTCTAATACAGGAATTTTTGTTTTATCCATATAGAACAAAGACTCAAAACCATCAGTTAACTTTATTTCGGCATTGACATTTGCTGAAATATACATGGTGATTAAGGTGCCAGTCAGACAGTCCTTATCCAGCGTCCATTGATCCTTCATCAATCGCCATCGAACAACAGCGTTTTGATTAAATCTGTCTAATGTATCAACAATGCGCCATTTTTTGTTATCAATCAATATATGTCGCTGATGATAACATCCCATATAATCTGTGTAAGCGCCACACCATGAAATTGTTTCCTTATTATATGGTAAAATGGGGTGAACAGTTCTCGCTTTTATCCATTGACCATATAAAAAACGACTGAGTACAGGCATTTGATCATGCGCATCAAAGCTGACTGTATTGTGTGCAGCAGATGAAATAAAATGGGTACGAACTGTATCAGATATGTCGTAGCTATATGAACCGCTATCCCTAAATATATTGATACCTTTTACCCATAAATCCAGATGAAGCGTATCCGCATGATGTGGACGAAAATGAATGTTTGGACATCGGACGAGCCCCCATACAGGCACAGAATTATCGAATTCACCATGAAAAGTAACATATCCGCCATCTGAAAATGCACAAGACGTTCGTTTGATTGAAGCAGGGGGATACGTATCTGGATTTAACTGAAGCCATTTTATTGGTTCATCCCAATCACCACCAGGATAGACTTTTTTTGTTAGAAACAAACATCCCCCCAACTGAATTTCCGGTCGATAATCTGTGTATGATGCTTCCGAAAGGGCATAAACTCTTGCACCATCATTTGCACCCATATTGGGACCATTACCGGTTTCTGGATCGACCATTTGATAAAGCCAGAACAAGGCAGCAGTAACTTTTTTGTAATATCTTTTTGAGAAAGCTGGCGCATGAAAAAATTGACGAAAGTATTCGACCATATTCAGGGTTGAAATCAATAAACGATGATAATTCAATGAATGCTGTGCAAAACTGCCATCCTTTGCAATGAGTTTATTCACAAGCCATTCCAGATCGTATCGGCCATTTGTTTGCCATTTAATGGCTTTTTGATGCAATTGTGAACAGGTATCAAGCCATAAGCCAGCAATAAAAAGACCGGCAGCTTCACTGATGGCATGATTGTTTTGTTGTGCATTTGCGTAATGGCGTGTTAAGGAAATTCTTTGGCAATGCGCTTCAACAAAGTCAATCAATGCAGGCAATGGTTTCTTTTGATTCAATATATGTGCACACAATAAAATATGAATCAATCGAATGGCAGTCTCCTGCGCACATATCCAGTTAGGGCCGGTTTGCGGCATGTTATGATCAATCCAGCTGTTCAACCAGTGATTCAATACGCTCACGTATTGATTACTGTTTGAAAGAGCGACCCGCTTTGATAAAACCAATGCCCAATCCATTCTGGACATTTCCCAGATAATTTTGATATCTCCAAAGGCTGCATCATTGGCAAGTGTCCAATGCAATTTGTTTTTGCGATGAATTTTTTTATTGAATGGATTTAAAAACCAGTTTGGAGGAATGCCAGTATATATTGATGCGTGAGAAAAAAAAGTCAGATGGCCTTGACCAATTTGTCTGGCATGTATTTTAATTTTTTGGCGATTCTCTTCTGAAATATCTGGACAAGAATAATGATTGGGCGTGTAAAACAATGGCGTGTTTGAGAGGTGTTTTTTGGGAAGTCGCTTTTCAAAATAGCCTGTTTTACACTGAATGCGATATACAAATACTTTGAGAATATTTAATAATCTTAATGATCTGGCTGTCTTGATTTTGATCAATAAATTTTGTACCAATATTTCCACAGTCCTTTACATAGGAAATTTTCGAAAATTAGTTCCCTTTATAAAAAAATGTTTGTCAAAATTTTTTGTTCAGTAGAGACGTAGCAATCTACGTCTCTACACGACCTAATTTTTAGGGTATCAGGAAAAAATGAGGATATTATTAATCTCCCATTTTAGCCATGTAATCATCATACATACTTTCCAGGCCATATTTATGTTTGGATTCTTCTTGAGCCAGTTTCTCAAACAATTTTTTGACATCTGCCTCATCTGTTTTTTGCGAAAGATCCACATACAGCCTGTTGGCTTTTTCTTCACGTTTCATAGCCAGTCTGAGAATATCAGCAAAACCCATTCCTTTCTTGTAAGTCATATCAACAAGATAATCACTTCTTTTTAAATCTGGGACTGTTTCAGGAACAAAGGATTTAATTTGTTCCCTGTCCAAATTTTCCAGCATGGTTTTATGCTTGTTTTCTTCCCGGGCAAAGTCTTCAAACAACTTCCGTGCACCTGTAAAATCTGCCTCACTGGCTGCTTCAAGATAAAAATTTTCCGCTTCAACTTCCTTTTCAATGGCATAAGCAAGGATGTCATCAACATTATTAAAATCCATATATCCTCCTTACAAATTGTGGATTATTCAACCTTTGAGATTCTGCTCTCACCAGGAATCAGTTCTGGATCGCCTGCGATCTCAATTTCCAGATCAAGTCGCATTTCCAGATCCACAATTTCTTTTCTTTTACGATTCAACAAATAGTCCGCCACATTCATTGGGAAAACCCCCTTAATTTTTTTTGCATTTTTTTTGGATGCAGCGTGACGAACTTTTCTCAAAAGATTTAACGCATCAGATTCAGGTGATGGCACCACACCTTTACCTTTGCAATAGGCACATTTGATATGGCTTCCATATTCTATCGTAGAATTGATACGTTGTCGCGACATTTCAAGCAACCCAAATCGCGAAATTTTGCCAACTTTTGTGCGGGCCCTGTCGTTTTTCAGGGCGTTTTTCATGACACGTTCGACCTCAAGCTTGTGTTTGGTCTCTTTCATGTCAATAAAATCAATAACAATCAAACCGCCTAAATCTCTCAATTTTAGTTGAAGGGCAATTATTTCAGCCGCTTCAAGATTTGTTTTATAGGCAGTACTCTCAACCGATCCTTCTTTGGTGGACTTGCCAGAATTAACATCAATAGCAACTAAAGCTTCAGTCTGGTCAATAACCAGAGATCCGCCACTGACAAGGGATACGCGTCCTTGAAAAACAGACTCAATTTGTTCCTCAACCTCATATTTTGAAAAAATGGGCTCAGGTGCGGTATAGAATTTGACAATCTTTTTGTGTCTGGGTGAAATGACATTAATAAATTCTTTCACCTCCTGATACACTGTTTCATTGTCAACAAGAATTTCAGTCACATCATCGGAAAAATAATCCCGAATCGACCGAATTGCCGCATTCGGTTCCTTGTATAGCAGTAATGGGGACTTGGGTGTCATGGCATTTTTTTTGATGGTTTTCCAAATACGCATAAGATTCTTTAAATCTTTGGCAACAACTGTTTTCGTGCATTTGTCACCAGCAGTTCGAACAATCACGCCAAAATCTTCAGGAATCTTTAATGCATGCATTAAAGATTTGATACGTGACCGCTCGGATTCATTCTCAATTTTTCTGGAAATCCCTCGATTTTTACTTCCAGGCATCAAAACCAGATGCCTGCCAGGCAGTGAAATATAGGTTGTCAGCATGGCTCCTTTTTTCATGATCGGATCTTTGGTTATTTGAACCAGAAGCTCCTGATTTTCTGAGAGCATGTTTTCAATCCCTTTTTTGCCTGTTGGGTTGTCCTGAAAATAATCACTATGAATCTCATGCCGCTGTAAAAAACCATTCCGTGCACCGCCATAATCTACAAATACCGCCTGAAGACTGGGCTCCACGCGCGTGATAATACCTTTATAAATATTCCCCCGTGTGATCTCACGCGCCGTTGTTTCAGTCTGGAACTCTTCAAGTTTGTTTGTTTCAGTGATTTTTGCTATTCTGCATTCTTCTGGATCCGCCGCATTAATAAGAATTTTGTAGCTCATATTAAGCGTCTTCCTGATGCATATATTTTTTCTTTTGCAATACCTGTTATTTTTTCGATATCGGCAAAAGATGATCATGCCTGATTGAAAATATTTTTTTCAGGCGCTTTTTCATTTCTATTTTAATTTATGTCAAATTATGCACTATTGATAAAAAATTATCAAGTTATTTATTTTGTGATTTTAATTTATTTATTGGTTGAGGTCTGAAATAATGTCTTTGAATAATGCGTTTTTAACATAAAATGCTTTAAAACTAAGGAATGCTATGAAAATATGTTCCCCATATATCTTGAACATATAATTGTTTGGCCCGTAGAGACGTAGCATGCTACATCTCTACAGAACAAAAACCCCGATCAACATTGTTTTGAAATGAGGAACTTATTTTCAGAGATTTCCTAAGTTAGTTTCTTATTGAGTCATTAAATAAACGAACGAATTAATTTTCGCGTATGTCCAAACAGAAAATGCTTGACTAATACATCCCTCCTAGCATAAAATATAAATTTTTTCGAGAAAGTCGTCATTTGAAAAATGATTTTTCTAACACTTTGATTTAACCAGCGGTAAGTCCAATTGATGTCATTCAACAGACTTACCCTAACACGAAGGAAAGCGTATGTCTTGGGATTGGGAAAAACTTCAAAAACAACAACAACGTCAATACAACAAGGCCCCTACCCCACCAAATTGGGATCATATTTCTGAGAAGTTCAGTAAGTTCAAAAATTTTAAAGTGCCAGGTACCTGGCTGATTGGACTTTTATTGATTCTCATATATGCGGGTTCATCTATGTTTTTTACAGTTGAAACCGATCAGGCCGGCGTTGTGCAACGATTTGGTAAGTACAATCGAACCGAAGGTCCTGGTCTGAACTTCAAGTTACCAGCAGGGATCGAAAAAGTTACCAAAGTTAAGGTAAAATATGTGTATAAAGAAGAGTTTGGGTTTCGTCCCATGCGTCAGATTAAACAAACCCAGTTTTTGGCAGATTCTGAGCAAAATGTTTCTTTGATGCTCACAGGGGATTTAAATGTTGCGGTTGTCCCATGGATTGTTCAATTCAGAATTCAAGATCCTTATCTTTATTTATTTAAGGTTCACGATGTTCGCCGATTACTGAGAGATTTGGCTGAGGCAACCATGAGACTGGTTGTTGGAGATCGCAGTATTAATGAGGTTATCAGCAAACGTGAAGAAATTGCAGATCAGGCCAAAATTTTACTTCAAAAAGAACTGGATCATGCACAAACAGGCATTCATATCGTGACTGTTGAAATGAAAAAAACAAATGTGCCTCAAAAAGTTCAACCATCATTTAATGAAGTCAATCAGGCCATTCAGGAAAAAGAAAAGGTCATCTATCAGGCCAAGGAAGATTATAACAAGGCCATTCCTGCTGCTCGTGGTGAGGCAGAGCGTGCAATAAAAGCTGCTGAAGGCTATGCCCTTGACCGAGTTAATCGCGCAAAAGGTGATGCTGACCGATTTCTATCACAATATAATAAATATATTCATGCCAAAGATGTTACACGCCGTCGGATGTATCTTGAATCCATGAAAAAAATTTATCCAAAGCTTGGAAAGGTATTTGTGATTGATGCTGACCAAAAAAATATCTTACCGCTTATTAATCTGGAAACACTTTCAAAAAATTTGCCTGCAGAAAAAAACGATCTGTCCAGTGTTAAAGGAGGTCAAAAATGAATGCAATCATGACAATTATTAAAGAAAATAAGGAAGTTATTAGCGTATCTACATTGATCGTTTTTGCAATGATATTCTTTTTATCTGCATATACAGTCGATGAAACAGAACAAGTCGTTATCACCCAATTTGGAAAGGTTATGGGAAATCCCAAAATCGAACCCGGGTTGTATTTTCGGATACCAGTGATTCAGCATATCAATAAATTCCCAAAAAATTTACAGGAATGGGATGGCGACCCAGGACAAATTCCCACTCTCGATAAAACATATATCTGGGTGGATACATTTGCACGATGGTTAATTGTGGATCCTGTAAAGTTTTTTCAAACAGTGACAAACATCAATAGTGCTCTTGGGAGACTGGATGACATTATTGATCCAGCGGTTCGCAATTTTATTACCTCTTATCCATTGATCGAAACAGTCCGACAAACCAATCGGAAGATGGATACCTTTGAAATGGGCATGGATGAAAGCAATGAACGCCATATTGGAACGATTAAAATTGGGCGGGAACAAATTACTGAAGGTATTCAGAAGCAGGCCAAACCCAAATTGCGTGAATTTGGGATTGAGCTGGTTGATGTTAAAATCAAGCGGGTCAATTATGTGGAACAGGTACGAGAGTCTGTCTATGGACGTATGATTGCCGAACGTAAACAAATTGCTGAAAAATTTCGTTCTGAGGGGCAGGGTGAAGCCCGAAAAATTTTGGGTAAAAAAGAACGTGAACTGAAACGAATCACTTCTGAGGCATACAAGACTGCACAGGAAATTATGGGACAGGCTGATGCTGAAGCAATTTCCATCTATGCCAATGCATATGAAAAAGATCCAGAATTTTACTCTTTTATAAAAACATTGGATAATTATAGCACCACAATTAATAAAGAGACCTCGCTGATATTGTCAACTGATGCCGAATATCTTAAATTTTTTAAAGGATATTCTAATTAAATAATTGTTCAGGACTCTAAATTTGGGGGGGGAAATGATTGGCAATTTGTTTCAATACACATGCCAATTTGCGCAGGAAGGTGTTTTCTTATGTTATAGCGGACCAACGTCACATGAGGTTTTGGTTAGTACTGGCAATACATTAAAACAATTCCTTGAAGAAAACAGAGTAGATAAAAAACAATTTTATTGTATATTCTCTGTTTATGTGGAAATGTTTGAAAATATTATCCGCTATGGTGTTGATTGCTTTGGTGACAATACGCAGATGGAAAAATGTCGATATCCATATGGTATTATTACAGTAGCGTTAAATAATGATCAATTCACCATAAAATGTGGCAACATTATTGCTCTGGAACAAAAAAGCAAATTACAGCAATACTTAAATACGATAAAATCCATGGATCCCCAGATTATACGTGATTATTATCGAAAGAAACGAAAACAAAAAGTTGAGTCAGACTGCAAGGGCGCTGGCTTGGGGTTGATCGAGATTATCCGAAAATCCAGCCAGCCCATTGTGTTTTCTTTTGATTATATTGATGATTATTTTCTGTTTTTTTCTATGACAGCAGCTATTTGAAGGAGTTTGCCATGAATAACCTTGAAATACCAAAAACAAAAACCACACCCGAAATCTTTTTCAATTTTTCTACAAATGAATTATCAATAAAGGGGGAATCCTTTCCAGAAAACACATCAGCGTTTTACGCCCCAGTATTTGAATGGTTGGAAGAATATATTAATGCCCTTACCGATCAGGTGGTCATTGTTAATATTGAACTCGTATATTTTAATAGCAGCAGCTCCAAAGTTCTGATGGACCTATTTGACATGCTTGAGGAAGCCGTTCAGAATGGCAAGGAAATAACAGTCAGATGGCGTTATGATGAAGACAATGAAATGGCAGCAGAATATGGTGAGGACTTTATGGAAGATCTTGAGGATTTGCCCTTTCAACTGGTTGAAATCTAATAAAATGTTGTTATATTTTGTCCGCAATCTCTTATTGGATATGAAATTATGAAAAATAATACTGTGTATCAGTTCAAAATTTCTCTTTGTAAAATAGAGCCTACTATTTGGAGAAGAATACAGGTCCCAGAAAAATATAGTTTTTGGGATTTGCATGTTGCTATTCAGGATGTAATGGGATGGCTGGATTATCACTTGCATGCCTTTCGTTTTCGCCCCAAACATAAGAAAAATAAGATTGAAATTGGCATTCCTGTTGATGATTTTGGTACTGATGCTGTCATTGCTGGATGGGACGTTCCTGTTCGCACCTATTTTACAGAACCTGGCCAAATCATTCCATATTTATATGATTTTGGTGATTCGTGGAATCATGAAATCTTATTTGAAGGAATTCTTTTGAAAACCAAAGGTGAGAAATATCCAAAATGTTTGGATGGTGAACGCGCCTGTCCCCCTGAAGATTGTGGGGGGATCTCTGGTTACTATCGCTTCATTTCCGTTCTGAAAGGCCCTAAAAATAATGAATATAAAGAATATGTTTCCTGGTTAAAAGGACATGCCATAAATTATTTTCCTTATGATCCTGATGCCTTTACCCCAAATAACGTCCATTTTGATGATCCCAATCAAAGATGGAAAAAAGCTTTTTCATAAGAGAAATAAATATCCATCATAAAAATGTTAAGGAAGGTATAAAAACATGGGGTTCAACGTTGAAAAATATTAAAACGATACATTTAATCGCGGCCGCTCGTCCCAATTTTATGAAAATTGCGCCTTTGTATCATGCACTGAAAAAAGAATCTTGGGCGACGCCAAAAATTATTCACACAGGTCAGCACTATGATCCAAATATGTCGGATGCTTTTTTTCAAGACCTGAACCTTCCTTTACCGGATGAACATTTGGAAGTTGGCAGTGGTTCTCATGCTGAGCAAACAGGACGGGTCATGATTTCATATGAGAAACTGATCATGAATCAAAAACCAGATCTGATCGTTGTTGTGGGTGATGTGAACTCAACAATGGCCGCATCTATTGCTGCAGTCAAACAGGGCTTTTCTGTCGCACATCTTGAATCTGGCTTGCGCTCATTTGATGATTCTATGCCTGAAGAAATCAATCGAATTGTTACAGATCGTATCTGTCATTATTTGTGGACACCTTCAGTAGATGCTGATAAAAACTTGCTTGATGAAGGCATTCCACATTCACGAATTCAGTGCGTTGGTAATATCATGATCGATGCCTTTGAGATGACACGCTCAAAAATAAAAAAAGCAAACACTGTTGAAAAACTAAATTTTTCTGGCAAATCCTTTGGATTGGTAACCCTGCACAGACCATCAAATGTTGATGAATTCTTTAAACTTCAACGTATTGTAAAAGTCTTAGTAAACATATCAACTAAATTACCGCTTATTTTTCCTGTTCATCCAAGAACAAAGAAACAATTGAAAAAATTTAAACTCTATGACATACTTTATAACGAAGCGAACATTGTTCTGCATGAACCAATGGCCTATATTCCTTTTATGAATCTGGTTTCTAACGCACAATTTGTTATTACTGACTCAGGTGGTATACAGGAGGAAACAACTTATATGGGAATTCCTTGTCTGACATTACGAAATAACACCGAACGTCCCATTACCATTACACAGGGCACAAATCGGTTGTGCAACATCGAAAACTTGGAAAGTTTTGTGCATGAATCGTTAAACAAAAAAGGGCATCAAAGTAAAATTCCTGATTTGTGGGATGGAAAAACAGCATACCGGTTGGTAAAACTGATTCACTCAATTTTGTTTTGATCAGAGCTTGATAGTTTGTTATCAAACGTTTCCAATTTTTTTTTATTAATGTGATAACAGCGCAAGACTTTTTTAATCAATTATGATAGTATTCTTTATTGATGTCTATTAATCGATTTTCAAAATTCAATGAACATTGAATTTTGAAATAACATTATTATAATGAAAGAGGGGTCCATCATGAAAGTAGTGAAAATCTTTTTTTACTGTTTGTTAACCTGTATCCTTTTGATTGCATCAGCATATTCAGAAAACCGGTATGTAACAGAACGAATGCGTATTACGTTGAGAACCGGTCCCGATGTTTCATATAAGGTGATTGGCCTTGTCGGATCTGGTGAATCAGTTGATCTGATTGAAGAAAGACAAAAATGGTCGCGCGTAGAAACAGATGATGCGAAAATTGGATGGGTGATGACCCGATTTCTAACGACTGATATTCCAAAAAGTGACCTTCTTGAAAAGCTTCAAAAAGAACATGAACGCCTTAAAGGGAAAACCAAGATATTTGCCAGTGAAAATGAAAAACTGAAAGCTGAAAACAAAGATATCAAAAAAGAACTTAGCATAAAAGTTATTGAATTGAAAAAATTATCAGAATCTTACGATAAACTGAACAAAGGATGTCAGCAATACAAAGATTTGAAAATTAAACATGATAAAATGACGAATGATATGAAAAATCAACAAAAAGAATTCATTCAGCTTAAAGAAGAAAAGGCGGTTTTGGAGTCCTACCAATTGTTTTGGGGCTTTGGCATGGCATTGAGCATATTGGCCATTGGATTTATTATTGGAAAAACATCACAGAAGAAACGTTCAGGACGCTTATTTTAGAGGCGGTTATCAATGACTTATCAAACAGATTTTTTAATTATCGGAACTGGCGTCGCAGGTTTAACTCTTGCCATAAAATTGGCGGAACATGGTTCTGTTATGGTTGTTACAAAAAAGGGAGCAACTGATACCAATACCAATTTTGCTCAGGGTGGCATCGCTTCTGTATTTGATTCTGTTGATTCATACGATCTCCATGTAAAGGATACACTGGATGCAGGTGATGGCATTTGTAATCATGATGCAGTTGAAATGGTCGTTCGTGAAGGTCCAAATCGTATTCGAGAATTGATCGATTTGGGGGTTAAGTTCAATGCCAGTAAAAATGGAAAAGTTTTGGATTTGGGACGTGAAGGGGGGCATTCAGTCAATCGAATTGTCCATGCACAGGATATGACCGGTCGTGAAGTTGAAAAAATTTTGCTGGAAAATGTTCGAAAAAATAAGAATATCAGTTTGTTTGAAAATCATATTGCAATTGATCTAATCACTTATTCTGTCCGAATGAAACGTGGCATGGTAATCTCATCACGTGAGGATATCTGTTGTGGTGCCTATGTTCTGGATGTTAAATCCAATACTGTCCTTACCTTTCAATCAAAAATATGTTTTCTGGCAACTGGTGGTGCTGGAAAAGTATATTTGTATACAAGCAATCCTGATGTTGCCACTGGTGATGGTATTGCAATGGGATATCGGGCAGGAGCCAGTGTTGCAAATCTAGAATTTGTCCAATTTCATCCCACATGCCTGTATCATCCTGATGCCAAAAATTTTTTAATTTCAGAAGCTGTTCGCGGGGAAGGTGCTGTTCTTGTTAATGCGAATGGTGACGCCTTTATGCATAGATACGATGCCAAAAAAGATCTGGCATGCCGCGATGTTGTTGCACGTGCTATTGATAACGAACTAAAGAAATCTGGTGATGACGCTGTATTTCTAGATATTACACACAAGTCCGCTGATGCCATAAAGAAAAGATTTCCAAATATTTATCAAAAATGTCTGTCTTTGGGCATTGATATGACAAAAAATCCGATTCCAGTCGTTCCAGCTGCACATTACATGTGTGGTGGCCTGGCCACTGATTTAAACGCTCGAACGGATATCAAACGACTATATGCCGTTGGAGAAACAGCATGCACCGGATTGCATGGCGCCAATCGTCTGGCCAGTAATTCATTGCTTGAGGCGCTGGTGTATGCAGATAAAGCCGCTGCTGATGCAATCGAAGAATTAAACAATAACACCTTTAATGATATTTGTGATATCCCTTTATGGGATGAAACAGGTACAACGAACAGTGATGAAGCGATTGTTGTATCTCATAACTGGGATGAAATTCGGCGTTTGATGTGGAATTATGTTGGAATTGTACGTTCAGACAAACGCCTTCAACGTGCAGAACGACGCATTGAAACGATTCAAAAAGAAATTCATGAATATTATTGGGATTTTAAAGTAACTTCCGATTTACTTGAATTGCGCAACATTGCAATTGTTGCCCAATTAATTATTGAATCGGCAATGAATAGAAAAGAAAGTAGGGGCCTTCAATATAATCTTTTATATCCTGATCACGATGATCTTAATTGGAAAAAGGATACGCTATTGAAAAACATTCGAAAAATATGTTATTTATAATTAAAATATAAATAACATATTATTTTTTTAATTCTTATGAATGCATTTTAAATAAAGGATATTGAATATATGGCATGGGTACATTAATAACCATTTGACTTAAATCATTTTTTTAGCCCATAATTATATCAAACTTATTTAATTGCATTCACATAATAAAGACCAAATGAAAGGAACGAAAAATGCTTCTTAAAGGAAAATTAATAGCAGAATCGCCCATATACAGGGGGAATGCGAGAAAAACATTGTTTACACGAGATGGTGATGGCACCCAACGATTGGTTTCCTTGTCCGGAGAAATTTCAGGAACCGCTCAAGCGCTTATGGATGCTTTTGTTGGTAAATCCAGAAATGGAAAAAATATTGGATTGATCAATGCACTCTGGTTGCGGCTGTATAACTCTCCGATGCCGGATACATTAATTCGTCGGGTGGATTGTAAACTGGCGAAGGAATCATATTCGGATAACAATTTTTTTGATTTACGAATGGGAATACGTCTGGATGAGGATCGTTCCGCTGCTGAAGCCAATGCCAATTACAAGATGGAAACTGTTTTTAAGAATTCGATCTTCGATTTCAGCATGGATATCAATGACAGCCTTTTGAGAAAAGGCGAATTGCTTGCACAATTGTATTATGTTCTTGAAGAAATTAAATGTGGCCGATTCTGGTTTGGTGCAGGAAAAACAAAAGGTTTGGGCAGATGTGTTCTTAAATTAGACAAAGATATTCCAAAGCCTTTAAAAAAAGCTCAGATAACCACTCAGGCGAACCATACGACCATTGGTATCAACATTGATGCTGCTAATCCCATTCTGGTCGGATGGAATTGGGGAAAACTGGATCCAAATATTCCCGCCTTTGCAGCAATTGAAGGGCGTATTCTTCTTGAAGGCTTACGAAATCTTCCCGCACCAATTATTAAACGCCTCAATTTGAGTATTGGCGGACCTATTTCCAGTCCAGATGACTGGAAAAACAAATTTAAACAATTTTTGCCCAAATCCATTCTCGCCTTTTTGACAGATCAGGCTGGAAAAGAAAAAACATTCTGGACATTTCCTGCAGCCGGCATGTCAAAATTGTCAAAAGGAAAATATCCGCTTCAGAAAAAATTGTTGAACAAGGTCAAAAAATTTGCTGATCAACAATTTGAATCAAAAGAGGCTGCGGTTAAATCGTTTAATAACGCGATGGGGAAAGAAGCCAAAAAAGCCAAACGCGCACTTGATATTCTTGAAGAACAAAGTTCTGCAAGTCAGTCCCTGGACAAAAAAGTATGGCAGGAAATTGCAACGCCTTTGGGATTTGAAGATGCTGCTCATGAGGAAATATCATCACTTCTTTCTGATGAAACAGCATTGCTTAAAAAAATTGAAAAATTATTGATCCCCTCTTATACGCAAATTATGCAACAGATTGATCGCCAAATTAAACTGATTCAAAGTGATGCCTGGATTGATATGGAAATTTCTATTCGTGAAGAACATATCATGATTAAGCAAATGGTCGGTGATGGCAAAATTTCCGAATGGGATTGGGGGGAGCCCAATTCTCCGCCAAAAGGGATTAAGTCGGCAACATGGAAAGAGTTTATGATAGCGCATTCCAGGGTGCGATATAAACATATGAAAAACCGAACAAACCTGGCAAAAAGCATACAGAATGATCAAAATGTTATTGCATTTCTTAAAGATTATCGCAATAGAACGCGCCAGGAACTGTCCCAGGAAAGCCTGACAGATTTTCGTGCCGGCGGCCCAGCAGGTAAAATTATATCGAAACAATATGGCAAACCCTATGATACAGTGTTTATGAGAATGCTGACATGGAAACAATCTGACAATAAAGAAGGCTGGGAAATATATATCCCTGGAAGTACAATCAAAGGCGCATTTCGGAAACGTGCATCACAAATATTAAACACCCTTTGGGGAGAAAAATCTCCAAAAACACGTTATGTGATTCAAAGAATATTTGGTGAACAGGGTAAGCGTGGATTACTTTTGTTCTCTGATGCCTATTTAAAAGATCCTGAGTCATCGGAAAGTACCTTTTGCTCTATGGATGGTGTCCGCATGGATCCTTCCACAGGAAAGCCCATTGAAGAAGCCAAGTGCGATTATTTATTTGCATATGGAAACCAGCTTATGTTCGATATGCGTATTGATATTATGGACATCATCGATAAAGATGAGGAAGTCCTCACTGTGCTGACCCATTTGCTCAGAGATTTTCAGGATGGTGAAATTCCTCTTGGCGGGGAAAAGACATCGGGTTTTGGATGGGTGAATGCCAATGTAAATAAAATCCAGTGGCAAACCGCTAATCCCCCAAAAGTTGTTGATAAATGGCTTAATTTGTTACTGCCCAAAGAACTCGAAACTGATGGCCCCTGGCAACGTGCAATTATCACTCAAGATAGACTGGCAGAAGCATTGACACCTATTGTTCCCTTGAAAACAGATATAAAAGCTTCCGCACCGCCAGTGACTAGAGACGGGTTTATATCTCATCGCAGCTTTGGCGGTAATTGTGGAATGTTGATACTTGAAGCCAAAACCCTGACACCTCTTACGATAAAAGAAAGCGGAGAACCTTCTTTTACAAGTCAAATTGATGGCGAGTCTGTATATGGATGGGATTTTTTCAGCATGGCCCCACCCAACAAAGATTCACGCGATGATGCCAAAAAGTATGCAATCCCGGCAAAAACACTTAAAGGAACGATTCGTCATATTTTTTCGATTGCCAGCGATGCCAGTGTCATGAGTCCCAATATCCAATCGTTAAATGATACTGATGCACTGTTCGGATGGGTGGGACATGGACCCAATCAGGCCCTGATGGGGCGTCTGTCCTTTGATTTTGGATACTTTGATAATCCCAGTCTTGCATGGTTTAAGGTACCATACCCTTATGGAAATTGGACTTTTGATAATCAATCATGGAAAGATACTGGATCAAAAGAAAATATCAAACCCTTTAAAATCAAAGATTGGCGGGTTTTTACGCATGCACCACTTGCACCATGTGTCGTACAAACTGATGAATTTTCGCCAGATACCTTTAAAGCCTCATATAATAAAGGTATTCTGCCTGGTAATACATGTAAATTTTCCATCAGATTTTGGAATTTGGATGACGAAGAATTGCAACGCCTGATATGGAGTATTGTACTTGAAGATGGTCTGGCACACAAATGTGGCAAAAATCGATTCCTTGGTTTGGGCGCTTTGTCAATCGCGTTACTTCCGGAGAGCTACCTGATTAGTTGGGATGATCGGTATACGAATGATAAATGGAAAAAATCAATTGATGTTTCAAAATGGTTGAATACCGATTGTATTAAGAATTATAATGCATTAAAGGATGCGCTCGATGCAAAATGCCTTTGATTGGCTGCGAATATGTGGATCTGGTAGTGAAATGATGGCTACAATGGATCTGGTCGCTGATGAGCCACATCTACCTGAACTTATCGCAAAAGAAGACTGTCTGGGAACTCCCCAGACAGCCTTTGATGGATCTTGTTTAAGATGTAAATACTATTCACGTTTGGCCAATAATCATTATTGTTATTTTTGTAATCACGTTATGGTGCGCGAGCCTCATATCCGATCATTTGCGCGCCATAGCGTTGCCTTGTGGTGTTTTGTGAACTTTCCACCCAAAAGAATTCCCAAAACAGGTCAAGAGATTTTTACATATATAGCTGATGACAATCGTTTTTTATTTTGCACAAATCGTTGGAATTTGAAATCATTGCTGCAAGAGATAATGTTAATTCAGGGGCCGGATTGGCTGGGAGTGATTCAAATTTTTCCTGTATTTCAAGGTGGAGAAACCACGACCATGTCTGATATCCTGTGCAGTGCGATTTTTGACGAAAAAACCATGGTACAGGATCGTCTATATATCAAATTTTTTGCATCCCCCTTTCAATTCATCCACAAAAGAGAAAGGGAACGTGAAGGCAAGCTCATTTTTGAAGCAACAGATTTTGTTGGCTATCTTGAAATGGCAGAAATATTCAAGCGAGGATTGTATCTCGAAGAACAGGATCGTTTACGACAAGTTTTAGATATTAAAGATCCATCAGAAAAACAATTTTATTGGGGACGATTTCTGACACAGGTTCGAGCAGAAGCGCGCGATTTTCTTGATTCATGGAACATGAGAAATTGGTCCGCATCGCAAGTCAGTCTTTTTTATGAATTACTTGATTTCGTTAAATATGATCCAGAAAAATGTATTTCAAATGTATTTCAGAATGAGGAATAGCAAATGAAATCTCTTTTTTTTATGCATTCCATCAAGCTGTTTCGTTACTTGATCGCCTTTCGGGTGAATACACCAATGGTAAGATTGCCTCTGGATTTTTCTGCTGCCATCTCAAGAATTTTAGGTTATGCCATTGCAGACGCTCTTTCAACCCGAGATGCACGACTGTGGCATAAGCATTTAGATGCGAACAAACTAAATCTTTTCCAAAAGCCAGCAATAGAAGACCCTTATCCGGAGAGCCCCTGGCCGATCAATGCAGTGATTCTTCCCTATACAAACAAACGCAATTATTGTCAGGGAGAAATAATTTATTGGGAACTAAAGCTGATAGGGGATAGCGCAGATCATGGATTTTTTTTGGAAGCCATTATCCCGGCGATGGAAAAATTAGGTTATACAGAACAAAGAATCCCCCAATCTCGCATGAAATTATGGGGGCATTATGATATCTTATCGGTTTGGATTGCAAATGGCAGCAAGTGGGAACCACTTATTCATGACTCTCAGCTCAATTTAAGATACAACCCAAAGCCCTTACAATGGAACGCACACTTGACTGAAGATTATTACCATAAGGGCATGTCAAAACAGAATCGTCTGATCTGGTTACGACCATTTGAGTTCGACATTCAAGATGTTTCTCAAATGAAAGATAAATTTACCCCGGAAATGCAGTCAATAATTGAATCCGTTGTCCGGCGATGGATTTTTTTTTCATCATCAAGAATTCGAAATGATATTTGGGAGTTGGTCCCCTCGCATCTTTTGACTGAAGTTAAAAAAGCCTGGGAAATTGCTTCCAATATGCGTATTTCATCTTATAATTTAACGCCAGCATTAAGAAACGAGCCAGGTTTATGGTCAGGTGAACTCTTATATGAGAATATTCCGGTTTTTTTGATGCCATACCTGGATATGGCAGCGATATTTCATGTCGGTAAAAAAACCCATTATGGTTGTGGAACATTTGCTTTATGTCAGTCTCCAGAATATCTTACCTGATACGAAAAGGTTTGCATGCGCTTGATTCTGTGCCAAAAATGTCAAAGGCTGTAATTTCATAAACAGGCCCCGGTTCTGACTTGGGCCAGTTATCAATATAAAAAGGATGCGAGCTGGTATCAAATAGGATACCATTTTTGTATATAGCATAGCCGGTAATCGTATGATCATCGCTATGCCAACGAATTTGGATCTTATCCATATCAGGTAGAACATACACAAAAATATTTGTGGGGGACTTCGGCTGATATTGGGTCATGCTCTCCAACGATCTTGCGATACGCGCATCTGCATAAGTTGCGCAGATGCTGATTCCAAACAATATAATCATCAAACATGAAAAGAATCGTTTGGGTATAATGAATAATGCTTCTTCTGTTGTAATTTCTTTTTTCATAATGCCCTCCTTTGTTTTGTTGTTGATGAATGTTAATTGTTTACTAGAGCATGCTTTGTGCCAAACATTTGAAAAATATATAATATTCATAATAATCAAACGGTTAGATCTTTTAAAAAAAAAGCAACAAGACGATCTAGGTGTAAAAATTTACGATTATAATGTGTATTTAATCTGTAACTGTAAAACATTTACACTTTTTGCATTTAATATGCATTCATTTATCAGGGAAAGTTCAAAAAAAAATTATCCATTTGTTTCAATCAGACATGTATATTTTGTATGACTACTTAAATTTTTATTAAGGAAGGCTCTGAAGATAAGTTCCCCATATATCTTGAACGTATAATTGTTTGGCACTTAGAGACGTAGCATGCTACGTCTCTAAAGAACAAAAACCCCGATGAACAATTTTATAAATGGGGTACTTATTTTCAGAGCCTTCCTAAACTTCCCCTGACTTTTACATATGCCCATTTCATAGGAGGAGTAAATGCCTTATCTCAATATAAAAACAAATCAAGAAGTTGAATCAAAATCTGTTATTTCAGAAATATCATCATTTATGGCCCAATTGTTGAACAAACCCGAGCGCGTCATGATGGTATCTCTATCGACAAATATATCCATGATATTTGCCGGTCAGCCTGTTCCCACAGCTTTTATTCAGCTAAAAAGTATTGGGCTCACAGCCGAACAAGGCAAGGAGATTGCCCCGAAAATGAATACTTTTTTGGGGTCAATTTTAAATGTTCCGGCAGATCGAATATATATTGATATGCAAAATATTGATCGAAAAATGTTTGCATTTAATGGAAATACATTCGCCTAGGCGAAGATAAAATGTGGGATATTATTAGGGGCTGAAAGGTTGGACATTACAGGTTGGTTGCTTTTTGTCAATCAGATTGACGCTACCATGACATTACAAATCCGGGCAATCCCCAGAC
>Ga0272440_1001048_pt1 | contig 23059 bp, 31 predicted proteins | sample SSMMMBAug17_FD_192440 | JGI IMG/M metagenome (GOLD analysis project Ga0272440, IMG submission 192440) | Marine sediment archaeal communities from Little Sippewissett salt marsh, Falmouth, MA, United States - SSM-MMB-Aug17 | ecosystem: Environmental > Aquatic > Marine > Wetlands > Sediment ...
TCTGGTGGTCGCTAGCCCATAGCGACACTGTTTGCAGACAACGCACCACTTCAAACAGGGCGTGCTTGGGTCGGGGTTGTATAACAAGAGTGGATTTGATCCACATCTACACCGATGCAAAAGGGGATTCTCACTCATAATCCCCATCCTCCTGTGCTTGCGCCGCTAACTCATCGAGGGCGGCGGCCGCCATCATTGAATTCCACGCCTTGACTGCCTCGGCGGGGGTTGCCTCTGGTTGGGTGATGTATCCGCAAATAGGACACATAAACCGACATGTCTCAGTGTTATCAAAACCTTTGCGTTCGAGGTGGACACTTGGTTCGTCGCCATCTTGCCCGAGTATGATTGTTTCTTCCCACCGCATATTTAGATTGCGGTAAAACGTTGGTTTGAAACAACATATTTTGTTTCGCTCACAGTCGTGCGGTAGTACAGTTTCAAGCAGTTCGCTCAATTCCATCTCTCTCTCCTTTGTATTGGGGGCGGGTGAGGCACGAACCGTCGCTCATGCCCCATATACAAACCCGCCTTGGTTTGGCCCCGTCTCTAGCTCCCCGGCGTGGCACGTCGGATCGTTGCGTGAGAAAGGGCCGTTCCACCCCAGTCTTCACTGGGTACAACAACCCCCGTCTTTGTTTATACTGGCACTTGAGCTTCTCCAGTGTTGCAGTCCTCCCCGTAGGGAAGATCGATCCTTTCCTGCACATGGCAGGTAGGTAAAAGGTAGCCTTGCAAGTAAGGTCTTGGCTCGATGTGTGGTGCAGGCAATAGCACCATGCCGCGTTACGCTCACCCCAGCCTCCACACGGATCAGCACTCGGGCGTCCGTGCTTCATACGTCTTAGTGACGAACCCACTACCTAGTGGACGTGCCGGGTTCTGCCCCCGGGTCTGACGGGTTCCTTTGCAGGCTTTCACCGCCATCGACACTATTTCACGCCCAGTCTTATTTTACCGTGTCACCTCAGAAAATTCAAGGCGCACCTCAACCAGATGCGCCCTGTTTCCCTGCCTGCTATTTAGCCGAATACATCCTCCAGCTCTTCCTCGAACTCGCCTTCAAGTTCAAAGTAATTCGGGGCTGACTTCTCCTTGCCGTCCTCGTAAGCGATACCACCGATAACGGCGATGATCACCGGCTGCAAGATGAGAATGAACTGGTTCACGGTTTCCTGGAGTTCAGGCTTGACCAGACCAACGATGGTCAGGATCAATGCGATCACCGTATCCAGCACCAGCAAAAGGAACTTCCGGCTGTGCAGTAGTGCGTTTAGTGCTTCTTTCATTATGTTCTCCTAATTGCAATTAGATAGTCCTACCTGGCTTGTCCAACTGTTGGACTACCCTGATTATATCACAAACTGTCGATATACTCAGCGACGATCACAGGAATTGCAGACCCCCGCCATGCTTCCCACTCGAAGATCGGGTCGCTCGATGATTCAACAAACGAGAACACCGCACCGATCAGATCCCCGTTGATGTACTTATGGAATGTCGTTATCTCATTCCCCTTATAGCTCTTGTCGTATCCCTTCGTGGTATTCGAGAACTCAGTCACGAACACGGGAAGCGGGCGATATTCCTGGGCGAAGTCATTCGCGCTCAACGCCGCGCCCATCGCGCCGTCGGTTCCCGCTGACCAGTACCGGTGACACGCTAACCACTGGCAATCTTTCAGAAGCGGCAAACACCGCGCCATGAATTCAGCCTCGGTAATCGGTCGAACATTATCAATCACAGCCCCCGGTGAAAGTCCAGGTATCCCAAATAGCGCATCTGGCATGTCAGGCCGTAAAAGCGACACCACATCGTTATACCAGCCAGCGAACTCTTCCGGCGTTCTCCATTGTGAAATATAGCCCTCCATTTTTAGATTGGGTTCATTGTGAACCTCGAAGTAACGAACCCCCGCCGCATATAACGCCCGCGCTGAATTACCCACAGAATGCACGAACTCTTCAGGCGTTACCGTCCCGCCGTTCACGGGGAAGAACAGGCGGGCGAGAAAGAAGATCACCCCCTCGTTGCGTAACTGCTCGACCAGCGCACCATCAATACCGTCGCCGGTCAGTAATTTAACAGCCTGCACCTTCGATTGTTTCACGGTCTCAATCCCGCCGAGCTGCCACGCCCAAAGCGCAGGATCAGCGGGGCCGTGAAGCCCTAACAAACACCCACCACCACCGGGCGGTTCTGGAGGTGGGTTATACGAGAGGGGAGAGATACTCAGAGGCGCACCAGCCAAGCGTTGTACCATAGTACACCTCGTACCAGAGATACCCGCCACTCGGTAGTGATTGCCCAGTCCATGCAACGTCATCACCACTCGGCATGGTCAGCAAAACAGATCCACCCGGTACATTCCTGAGATTGAGATTCACCTTCGTTTTGTGCGTCGGTTCAGGAGGCTGGGGCGGTTCCACTGGCGGCTCAACCGGTACACCTCCGCCAGAGCAGTCCAGCGCCGCGATCTGATCTTTGATGTCCTGCTGCCCCTGCTTGAGTTCATCGAGCGCGGTCAACACCTCCGTGAGATCGCATTCTCCTGACGGCGGATCAACCGGCGGATCGGTAGGATCGCCCGGATCAATGCTGTCGCCGACTTTCTGCAAACTCGCCGCCTCAAAGAAAACTTCGTTTCTAAATATAGGCCAGAACGCCTCAGACCAGAAAAACACCATCACGCTCGATTGCGTCGGCCTGAATTCAATCTCGAAATCACGGAACTCGTCATACTTTGCGTTCTCGATTGACGGATCCCACGATTGCTTGATTACACTCGCCGCCTGCGGTGTGATGTCTGCATTCAGATCAACGCCGATCCAGGGTGAAAGCATCCCTGACGATTCAAGCCCGTCGCCCTCATTTCTCGGACGCGCATGAACTCTCACATGCAGTCGATAAAGCGCCCCGGTCTCAAGACCCTGTACAAGCTGGCGGATACCGACCCAATTATGGACGCGGTATGACGTATAAAGCCGGAATGAGTGTTCGCCCTCCTCTACAAATTGAGGCTCAAAAGCCGCCTCACAGTGTATCCCCTTCTGAGAACCGAAGTTAAAATACTGCCAGTTGAGCGGTATTTTAATATCGCCCATGCTGTCAACAGCATAATAATCGCCCTCGAAGGAGCCGTTCTTAAGTAGATTGGTCATTGTTTCCTCCTCTTTAATAACCGACGCATCCGGCACAATCGCCGCCGCGTTGTAATAGTTCCCTGAAGATCCGATCTGATACGACGCCCAGACTGCCTCAAGCTGCGCCCATGTCATATAACGGAACCCGCCATCTTCCTCCTCAAAATACGGGTCATGGTAGATCAGTCCGCCGCTGTCGTAACCGACCGCCAGCACGAAATGACCGAACCGCGCCTGCTTCCATGTGAGGTCGAGATCTGCCATCACGCCGTAATCCACCAGCAGGATCGGCAAGCGCCCCTCTGCTATGAAGTTGACGAGTTCGCTCTGTGCAATATCCGTCTTTGTAGCGGACGGCATCTGGTAGGCCCCTGCGAGTAGTCGGATCGTTTCTACACTGATCAGCGCGTCACTGTCAGGTATGATAGGCTCCCCCGGATCTTCCAGCACCATCTCGTCAACCGTCACCGATTGCCCATTAGCGCCCGCCATCATAGCAACGCACGCAATCCCGCAGTCGTTTAATAGTTCGTCAGCTTCGCTGTCCGTCTGGTTCACATACGGAACCGGTAAAATCTTCATCTTATTCCACCTTCATCAATACATCGACATCGAAATCCTGCCCGTTTGTGCCATAGCGCAGATCCACAAAAGCCGAGCCACGCGGCAGCGGTTCGGGGTGCTTCTCAATATCGTAGCCCATTTCGTCACCATTCTCCAGCCCGCTCATCTTATAGCCCGGCGTGCGCAGGTAATGGACAACGCTCGTATATTCCTGCCCCCTGATCGTCAATCCATATTCTTTAATTGTGACGTGATACTGCTGGTGGTTGTGACCGTTCAGGACGATGTCGGCATTTCGCAGAAAGACCGCCTGGCGGTTGGTCGATATGACGCCCCGCGTCACAGGCGCGTTTCCGCCATGTCCGTGATGCCAGTAGATACGCTGCTTTGCCCTTCCTTTTCCATGCTCATCTTTGCTCAGGATGTGCAGCCAGCCGTAATAACCGGCGTTAAAGGCTTCGATGCCCCGGTGTCTGAGTTCTTTCGCCGTCGTGTTGATCAGATGAGTGGAGGCGTTCTTAAGCACCGCCGTTTCATGGTTTCCCATTGCGAGGATGAATTTGCATCGGTTGAACTGCGATAAAAACACGGCGGCATCATCGGCGATTGCGTCATAGTAATCAGCGACTTTATATTCTTCACGAAGATTGGTATACGACTTACGTGGATCAAACCGCCCCTGCATGGCATCGAACACATCCCCGGCAACCAGCACCACCGCGCCATCCTGATTCGCCCGCGTCAAATGCCTTGTGAGCAGATTACGATCACACTTGACTGAATCAAAATGCCAGTCGCTTGATAGCATAAGCGGGATCGTGTCACCGGAGCTTATACCATCAACCCGCATCGTCACCACGTTCCCGCGCTGTTCTAAAGTGCTATTCATTTGATCTCCTGACTTTTCAGACTGTTTCGGACAAGCGCTTTCGCAATTCTTCGCGTTCCTCGATGAGTTGCTTGACCTGCTGCTCTAGCTCGATGATCCGCTCATCTCTCGCGTCAATCTCGGTCTGCATCTCAGCGATCTTGCGCTCCAGATCCAATATACGCTTATTGCGTGTCCTGATCTGCTTTGTGAGACTGTCGATTCGATCTTCTTGAGATTGTACCGTATCCTTTAACTCATCATTGGATAATTCGAGCTTGAACACCCGCTCCTCAAGGCAACCCGCTTTTTCGATGTTCTTATCAGACGAAGCCCGGTAATCATCAGCCACGCCCTCGAAACTTCCGATAATCCGCGATTGTAAACCAGTCTTCAGCTCAGTGACTTTCCACCATGCTACCGCCACCACCACCGCGACCACTCCTACCAATGCCCAGAACTCCAGGCGATTAAATACATCTGCCAGCCCTTCGATGCCTTCTAAACCCATCCGCGTTCATCGCTTTCTCTCAATTTCCAGTAAGCCTCTTACATCCTCAATTATAGCAGATCGATCTACCTGAATATTTACTAATCGCCAGACAATAACACAATCGAGAAGAACGACGGATTGATTGTTCGATCTGCACCTGCCCCATCAATGCAAAATTCAACATACTGAGTAGCGGTCAGATAAACGTGTGCAGAAATGATCGCCACATCGTCGGCGTTGTTTTGCTCAGCGCTTGTGACCATCGGGGAGAAACTACCACCGTCCACCTTTAACTCTGGCTCACCAACTGAACCGTTTGCCAGCGCCCTTGCGTGTACTGCATACAATCCCGTCACTGGTGCAGTGAACCGCGATGTGTTAGATACCGTTGAATGATAATCATCTGTGTCATAAACTTCTGTGTCAAAGGTTATCGCTGTTTTTACTGCTTGCGCCGCTGTCTGGTTGTTTGCGTCTGTGCAAACGCACATTGACAACGGCGCTGATCTATCATAAAGCGCCTGCGGATTCGTTACCACATCCTGATTCCATATCGCCGCCGTGATCAGATCGCCGAGCGACCTGCTTGAAGGTGCTACCCATGCCATAAAATTACCCCCTTATTTTCCACTCAAAAACCGCGCCGAAACCGTAGCGTCTGCGCTGATCGTCCTGCCTGCCGTCCTGCATTTCAGGATCAGCTTGTCATCGGCATCCACTGAAACCACAATCGAGTAGATCAGCGTCGTCACCGTTCCCGCGTCCATCCACTCAGTCTCGCCCCCGCCCGTGTCCGTATAAAGCGTGAACCGTGTCGATGCCGATGACGGCACGTAATACGAAACAAGATACTGCCCATCATACGGGAACGCGATCTCATCAGGCGATCCCGCATCATAGTAGTCATCGTTCTCATACGTCAGGTCATTCCACTCGATATTGTCACCAGCCCCAACCGACTGCGTTCCTGATCTGCCAGCGTGAAACCCACTGATCCGGCTGTTGTAGATGTCGATTGAGTTGTTGACGGCGATATTCCAGGTCGCCGCCGTGATGCTGTCGCCCGTTGATACTGCGCTCGGATTAACCCACGCCATCAGCTCAAACTCCCGTTGATTTCCTGCTGGACCGAAAACGCCGCCCCCGCATAGATCGTCCGCGCCGCCGTGTTTGCGTAGACTTCCAGATACCAGCCCGCAACCAGCGTCAGTCTCACCACCCGGCTTATCTCGGTATGCGTGCCGTCGAATATCAGGTATGATCCGCCATTCAGCCCCAGGATGAACGACGTCGCCGCGTCTGCCTCAGCATAAAAGCTTACCAGATATACGCCGGTGTCCGGTACGGTCAATCGTGTCGGATTAACCCCGTCATGGTATGAATCGGTATCCTGCTCTTCATTATCGAATGAGATAGCCGTAGCCAATCCCACAGACTGGTCAGTCGTCCGCGTCACGAAAGCGCCCGAATGAAACTGGTTGTAATCATGCACCGGGTTTGTATAGTGCGCATCGTTCCAGTTGTCGGCATCGACCAGATCCCCGGTTGATTTCTGTCGCCCACCCTGCCAGTTTGCCATTATATATCCGTCCAGTGTCCGTAATCAGTCCATCCACCGCTCACCAGCTTCAGTCCCATATATGAGTTTTGCGTCATGGTAACGCCGGCACTTGATTTCATCGTGACATATTCGCCCGCCGTCATGTATAACAGGTGTGTTTGCCAGAACCGTTGATATGATCCGAATACAAACTGGTTCGTGCCGTCCACCTGAAGCGTGAGCGTCGTCGCGCCGTTGAATTGCAGTATTCCGAAAAACTCATGCAGCCCTGTTTTGACGGCATATACCCGATCATCATTCGAGCCATCCCTGTACCCATCATAACCGCTAAGATCCGTATCGAATGTCAGATTGTTACCCGCGCCAATCGCGAGGTTCGTTGATTCAGACCCGCCGCCGTACTGGATCAGGTTGTAGTGGTTATCACGGTCATTGACGACTTCGATATTCCAGAGCGTCGCCGTAATCGGTGCGCCTGTTATCTGCGTCGATGGTGCAGTCCACGCCATCACTCACCCGCTTCCGGCTTCTTTTCTGCTGATGGTTTCTCTGGCTTTTCTTCAGCGTCCTCAATCTGAGGTATTTTCATTTCTGCCAATTCCTCAAGCGTTGGCGCTTTCTTGCCCTTGACCGGTTGTTTCTTTTTCTTCGGTTTAGCAACGATGCCGTGAGCCTCGTTCTCTTTGATCAGATCCGCAACCGTTTCCTTCTTTGCGTGCAACCAGTTCCGCGTTTTCGGATCAGGTCGTTTCATCAGAACCGCTTCGATCTCAGCATAGTTCTCAGGATAAACCACCGTCATCGCAAACCCGTCATTGCCTTCCATCATGCAATTCGGGCAAAAGAACGGCTCACCCGGTTCATGGATGATCGGGTTGTCGCAGATAGGGCAGACCACCCGCCACGCGCTGTTTGTAATATCGGCGTATGCGTTGCCCCTCAGCCGCCAATTCGGCGTCCCGTTCCAGTTCGCTTTGCAGACGTGCGCCACGAAAGCGCGATAATTCCCGCCGAACTGCCTAACCGATTCCTGATCTCCTGCTCGTCTGATCTTCGTTTTCTTCACTGCCATTGTTCGCTCCTTAACCTAAGTAACTCGTTTCACCAATTTCTGATCTACCCGGTACGCCAATCGCCCAGACCAGATACCGCTTCGCGTTCATCAGATGCCACTTGACCGTCCAATCCTTTGCGCCGTCCTCAAGCGTGTGTTCTTCGCCCATGATAAAATAATCGTCCGAATTCGCCGTCTGCGTTTCTATCAGCGTGATCCGGTCTCCAATCGTCCGGGTGATCGCTGCCGTCTTGAGCGTCGTGTTTTTGTACGGCTTGAGCGTCACCTGTGTTATATCACCTATCGGGTTGCGGTAGTTGCTGAGTTTGACCTTCGCAATCCTGGCGGCGGCTTCTGCGGTCGGCAGCAGTTGCGCCATGATCTGCAATGGTCGAGCGCCGTATGTGACGACATTCCCCGCGTCCTCAAGGAAATACAACTCAGCACCTTTGTCGGTCAGCTTGTTGTTGGATCGCTGGGTTGCCCCCGCTTGCAGGTATCCATCAGTCGTCACGTTGTTATTCGATACCGTCCACTCTGAGCCGTTCGCAAGGTGAACCGCCGTAACTGTGAAGTCCGCAGTCATATCAGCGCCCGATCCGTCATCCTCAGCGTTCGCCGTCCAGTCCGTTGTCGTCACCGGATCAATAGCGTCGGTTGTGCTGACCCGCTCATCACCGTCGCCCGTATAATTCATCGTGATCGTCACACTCTCGCCGAACCTCACGAGCATCGAGTTTTCCATCGTCGCCAGCGTAAAAGTTCCATCCTCGTCCAGCGTCCTCGGATTGTATTGGACGGTGATCTGGTTATAAACATCTTTGCCGTATGTATAACTCAGCCCGCTCATGCTTTCGTTGAATGTCTCATCGACGGTTGTGTCCAGATAAAAGTGGTTCTGGTTATAGAATGTGATCTTGCCGTCACGCCCTGTGAATAGCCAGCCCTGCTCACTATCCACGATATATTTCAGCGCATCATAAAGCCGGGTGAACTGCGTCGAGTTATCGAAAGCATACGGGAAAGTTTCGACGCCCGTTTCAGCGTTAAAGTACCCGCTAATCGATCCGAGATAAGTACTGATTCCCAATCCAGAGAAGCCAGCCACGCCCAGCAGCCAGACACCATCCGTCCCCGGAGGCAGTATGCTCGTGTTCACAAACAGATATGTGATCAGTTCATCAGCCGTCTTGTCGAGTTGAATTGCCGGGGCGATTGTGGCGCGTTGAGCGCGTTCCAGAAAGCCAGCCGTCGCCAGCGTGCAGGTCTTTTTCCCCATATACTGAAACGGATCAGGTTTGATCTCGTTGATCCATGCCGTATACATGCGCACGTCTGATCCATCGTTCACCACCACCCGGATCGGCAAACCCACATCAAGCCCGGCCAGCTTCGATGTGCTTTCAGGCGAGTATTTCAGATCGTCGTTTTTCATCATGAAAGTGCCATGCGCGGGCATTGGCATATTCTGGACTGTGTTCGTAAAGCCAACAGTCCACTTAGCACGGATCAGGTCGCACGTCACATCCGTCCAGGTTGTGCCGATCCGTATCTCTACCGTCCAATCAGGCAGAACCGTCATGCAGCCACCATCCCGCCCTCAATCACGCCCGCAGTCTGCAAAGCGTCCAGCGTTCCAGAAATCGCCCCGCGCCCGACCTCACGCCCATCGAGGATAACGGGGACGGTGATTGTCACCGACTGTGTACCGCCGCCCATGCCTCCACCACCACCGCCGTTCGGTATGATCTGCCCGCCGACGCTTGGCACGAATAACTCCGGCCCTTCCTCGCCGACGACATACGGATGACCGGGCGTGACCGGGCCGCCTTCGGCAAGACCGCCCACCGCAATTTGTGGAATATACGGTATGCTCGTTGCACCACCAGCCCCACCGCCACCGCCTCCAAAACCCCCGCCAGAAACATTAACCTGGGCTGAATAAGTTCCTGCGATACTATCAAGCAATGATTTTATTTTCATCGCAGCGCCCAGCGCCTTATCGGTCTTTGCGATTACTTCCGTGTACACACGCTGAGGCATTGTTGCCAGCGAGCCTTTGAGCTTACTGATTCCCCATTCTGCTGCCTCCGTATTGGCCTCGACCTCAATTTCAGCCGGTGATTCTTCCATGAGTTCAGCAATGCGATCCGCCGCATCATCTGCCATATCCTCAACGGCATCTTTTGCATTTTGAGCGCTCATCTCCATAGCCTTGAGACCGAGCGCCACGCCGTCAGCGCCGTTTTTCATATCCTGCAAGAGTTCTGCCGTCTGCTGTCCTGTCAGGTCAAAGCTGGCAAGTTCATTCGTCATGAATTGCCACGCTGACGCTGCCGCTTCTGCCTCTGGCGTTACAATCCCAAGCGCCCGCCCCATCTCAAGCAGTTCGCCAGTTGCCAGCCCGAAAGCCTCCGGTGATTCCGCAATCGCCCCGAACATATCTTCCATCCCAGGCATCCCGCCAAGCCCGAAGTCAATAGCGATTGAAACTTCCTGACGAGCGAGGGCTGCCGCTTGTTCACGAACAGCAGCCATCTGCTGAGTAATCTCGGCGTAGCTATACCCTAAATCTTCATTAGCCTGCGCCGCTTTCTTCGCCGCGCCTTCCTGCGCTCGAAGATCCGCAACAATCTCATTGTACATGCGCTCGTTCATGTGCAGGTTGCCCGTGAGCGCAATGACCGCCTGATCTGTATAATCAATGTTGCGCAGAACGCGGGCTTGTTCGAGCCTGAATTCCTGATATGATCCCGTATTGGCAATAATATCCCGGCGCATATCACGCCAGACTTCACCGATGCCTCTCAGGTCTTGCGTTGCCTGTGCCGCACCGGTTGTTATGTCAGAGACCAGATTGATTGCCGGTTCCGCAATCTCGGCAAGCGCCTGACCAGCCGCCGCGCCCATATCCTGCATGTCTGCCTCGATACGAGCCGCCGCCCCGCCAGCGTCATTCATAATGTCGCCGAACTGATCCGCCGTCGATGTGGCAATCTCCATCGTCGCCTGCAAGAAAGCCATCTCACGAGTTAAGCCGGGAACCGCCGCCTGCAATTCTGCAATCCGTGTCCTGACCTGCGCGGAGGATATACCGAAGGTGTCCAACCGTTGGACACTCATATTTGATAGCAACAGCGCAAACTGATCCGCCGCCTGCCCCGCGTTCAATCCCTGAAATACACCGCCAAGCGTTGCCGCGACACGCGCCATCTCAGCAGCTTCGGTTGATGTATTAGCTAGCCCCATCGAGAGGAACTTGGCAGACACCTGCATAGCATCCATCTGAGACATCGTTCCCGCCGTTGCCTCACCAACCGCCTCGATATATTCGTCAGCGTTCCCACCTGATAAAGCATCCAGCGCCTTTTCAGCGCGGGTTGAAGCCACGCCCATCTTGATCAGTTCGCGAGTATACTTTGAGACCGCACCAGCAACCGCCAACTTCGCAACGCCCTTAAGCGCTCCCGCGAGTTTGCCAAGCTGGTTAGTTACCTGCCCCTCACCAGATGCCGATATTTTTACTTCTGCGCTTGCAACCGTTGTCATCTATAATCCCACCCGTCTAAATGCCTGTCTCAATATCTTCAACCATTGAACCTTTTTAACCGCCGGTCTGAGATAGGGTTGAGCAGGATAATTCGGGTTCGACGTGCCATATTCGACATAAGCCGCATAGTGCATCGAAGCCCTTACATATCCCACATTCCCCTGAACCTCACGGCTGATCGAAGCCCTCAAAGCGCCCGTATCAACCGGCACATCCTGACGGGCGCTGTTAAAGACGCTTGTTGTCGCCGCGTCGATGATATAGGGTGTGAGCGTTGGCATCCTTGAGATCACCGACCTCAACACCGTATCGTTGACATTAACTTCGATTTCTGGCATTTCTTTGTTTCGTCCTTGTGCGCCCTATCTTGTCGATTGCGTCCTCGATGCTCATATACTCATGCAGATCCCCAAGCGACAAATTATCTATGTATTCCAATGTCCAGCCCGTTTCCTTCACGATCCGCCATCTCAGCGTCGCCCACCATTCCGCCCGTGTGTTCGGCGCTCTGGCAATCGCAGAGAGGTAGATGTTTCGGCTCAGGCTGTGATCAGCACTAAAGGGTCGATTATGAACCGGTAAAGCATCGAAAGCATGACCTGGTGATCAACGTAGGCGAGGTTCTTGACCTTCGTTTTAGTCAGCCCGAAAGCGGACACAATCAGATTGTCAAGCATCGCTTCTTTCTTTTCGTCGTCATCCTCAACCTGCCATGCCCGGATGTCGCCGCGTTTCAGCGTTTTGCCGTCGAAATGCACAACGGTCTCGCCGTCTTGCAGGGTGTACCCATCCTCAAAGAATACCTGTAATTTGCGCTCACGCTCTTTCTCGTCCATCTTTACCTCGACTTTACCCATTCGTAAGTTTTCATCGTCGTCTCGCCCCTGCTCACATCCACCCATTTGTAGGGATATGGCAAAGGCGGGAGGTCTGCACCGCCCGCCATCGTTATCCTATCAGGCATCTGCTCCACAAACTCGGCGGGCAATGTATAAGTCGCCTGACTGTCCATGCTCAACGCAACGGCTTTTAATAGCTCGAAGATCGCGTCGAGTTTTCTATGTATCTTCATCAGAATGTGTTTTCGGTTACGTCTCCACTGAACTGAACGCCGATGGTATAAGTCACAATGTCGTCGTATGTGTAATCCTCATCAAAGGACTGCACGATTGCGTTGACCGTGATCTTGCGCTCACCGGCTGTGCTTCCCTCTGGCCCGATGATCAGACTGCCTTCGTCACCGACTGACATCAACTGCGGAATGTCGGTTGCGCCAACATCGTCAGTCTGCGCCAGGAAGGTCAGCGTTGCCGTGCCATCCTTGAGCGTTGTCAGATAAGTGCGACTGTCATCGCAGGCCGTAGTGCTGTCAACCAGCCCGATCTCTTTACTCAGAGACATCGTGCGATAAAAGCAGTTCACCTGAGTACCAGCGAAGCTGATATAAAGATTTTTACCTGTAAATTCTGCCATGTTTTACTCCTTGATTATCCTGCCAGCCTGATCCGATAGTCAGCGCCGATGTTATAGACCCGCACGCCGTCATTCGGAAGTTCCGCAAACGAAATCCCCGTCTCACGGCTTACCCAATAGACCGTCCAGCCTGTGACCGTGATGTCCTGCTGGATCATCCGTGTCTCAACCCTCGCGGCTATCGCGGAAGCCTCGGCGCGTGTCGTTGCCATCGCCTTGATCTGCCAGAGTTCATCGAGCGTCCTGTTTCCAGACACCAGATTCAACTCCTGCGGGGCAACGGCATCATAAACGATATAAGGGAACTTCGTACCCGAAGGCGCAAGCCCCTCATATATCGCGTCGGTCTCAGACAGCAGCGCCGTAAGCACCGCGTCACCTGCCAGCCATTGATAGATCGCCGGGCCGGTGTTTGTAGCGTTAGCCATCGTCACCCCCGGTCAATCTCTCAACGACACACCGCTTATAAACAGGCCACTGGTGATCGATGACAACATTCTGGACGCGATACAACTCGCCCTCTATCTCTGCCGTGTCATTCTCGGCGATTTCTTGATCCACCGAGACATGAAGTATCATCTCATACTGGGAAGTGATGCGCCCAGAATTGTTAGCCATCGGAGCCACCATGCGCTTGTTCGTCAGCGTGCAGGGTACATTCGAGCCGATGACCGTATTGGTCACAGACACGCCCCCGCTGCCATCGTTGCCTTCTATCTTGCGCGTCAAAACGCATGACTGGCGCATAAGCTCCAGCCCCTTCGCCTCGACGTAATCAACAGACCAGCCCCGGATCATTATGTCGGAACCTGAATTCCTGGCACACAGAACGCCAATTTGATATTCGTCGCGGTCTCGCCAATCCCAACAAGCACCGGGTAATCATCGCCCGCATAAGCGTCCGCAGTGATACCCCCGGCAGTCGCCGAAGAATGGTAGATCGTGCCGATCACCGTCACACCGCCGATGTCAATAGTTCCGGCGGTCTGTACAACCCCCGGCTGCCCATCAGCACCTCCCGTCAGGGCAATGCCCACCGGCGTATCCTCGGTGATTGCGTCCTGCGCATCGACGAGCTTCCACTCGTTATCGCTTGAATCCTCGTAAACGAGTTGCCCGGCTGTGATGGTCGCGCCAAACACAACCTCACTTGTTACTGCATCCGTCTGTTTTTCAACATTCGCAGCAGTCACTGATATATCTGCCATGTTTCCTCCTCATTATTCGCCATACGTAGACACGTCAGGATCTTGGTCGCTGTCCTTGCGATAAGAATAGACGACCTGCGGCGTGGCTGAAATCCCTGTGGGGCTGACCCCAAGCTCATTCGCCACATCCCGCCTCAGTCTCCTGAAATGCTCGAAAGCGTCACCATAGTTAACACTGATCCAATCCGCCGAAAAGTCCGGGTCTGATAGCTTCGTGAGGATGTGATTGAACGCTTTCATCGTCGCGCCAGCCACAGATCCCTCAGCCGTCAGCAGGTAGTCAATCGTCTCATCATGCAGGAAGAAAGCGTTCTCATCCGTGTCGCCTGTGTATAAGCGCACCTGATCTTTGTCTGTGCTGACGTTTATATCAAACGAAAAGCTCATAAGACCCCCGCTTCCTGCAACCTCTGAGTGATGTCTGCTTTCGATCCCCGGATTGCCAGCCCGTTCTCACGCGCCATATCCCGCAGATCCATCACGGTCATCTCATCCGGCGTATCGTCTGAGATACCATGCACGACTTCCAAGTGCATGATCATCTCATCACGCCCCGGCGTTTCCTTCCTGCAATGAGCGCATTTGTACCAGTTGATACCATGCGGTCTTTTCTGATTGATTGTATAGTGTCTCATTTTCTAACCCACGTCATAGATCAAACCAAAACCGGCTTCGATTGCCAGCGAACCCGCAGCAGGAGCCGCCTGCACCTCTATCTTGTACCCATGACCGAGATACGGTGGAACCCGTGAATCACAGCACAGCGGCCCGCTTGTCACGATAGACCCGCGCTTGCAGACCCCGAATGTCGAATCACTCGCCGTCAGAATTGAGATTTGCGCAATATCCGTCAGGTCGCCAAGCAAACGAGCATCAGCACCCGTCAGCCACGCGCCATGAATGACCGCGCCCTCAGATGTGAAACTCGGCACGATCATCACTGCCATCTCTGACTTGTTTGCACCCGCCAGGATGTGAGCGATTGTAGTCGCGCCATGCTTGACGCTGATTGCGCCTGCATTCTTACCGCCAGACCCCGCAGTCAGCCCGGTGATCAGATAGACGAAAGAGAATTCGTTGGTGAGCGTCACGGCAGTTGTGCCGTCAAGCGTCGCCGTCTCTTTCACGATCTGCCCGCCTGTGCGCCCGTTGATAGTGGTATTAACCAGCCCTTCAACCTGTACCGTCCTCAGTCCAGTTCCAGCCGCCGCGTCAGCAGCATCACCGCTCACGATGGTTGTCGCGGCATTTGTCCCCACACTTGCCCAGGGGAAAACAGACCCGCTCGTCCATACGGTCTCAGTCGTTGTAACCGCCGAGTTGTATCCGTGCTTCTCGATGCCGTAGTCAGTTGACTTGATCAGTCTTGCTTTGTTCATCGTTGATCCTTCCTTAAAGATTGCAGGGGGCCGAAACCCCCTCAATCTTATTCAGCCATCTCAACCGCAACGCCACTCAGATCAGCACCAGTCACGGCGTTCATGTTGCCATAAACAACGCCCCGGTCATTCGCGTCAACCTTAGTCACACCGGTGAACATGCAATCTTTCACCAGCAGCTTACGGAATGAAGCATCAGCAATCACAGGCACCACAAAAGCGCTTGCCATTGCCGTACCGGAGTTATTGATGAAGATGCAGTTGTCGAACAGGTTGTCACTATCAAACCCTGTGCCATCCACAGCCTCAACAAATCCAGCGCCGTTATTACCCGCACGCATCCGGAATGTGCATTCACGGAATGTGTTACGGTGAGCGATGCTATCCAGTATTAACCCCATCATCCCGGTTGCAGCCGCAACGGTATCAACGCCGATTGTGCAGCGATAGAAGGTGTTTTCCTCAGCACCATCCAGTGAGAGCGACGCCCCGCCGTTGACAGCCTGCGTAGCATGACCGCCGCCTGCGAAGTGTACGTTCTCGAAGTAGTTGCGCCCGCCCGTCACCTCAACATTGATCAGTGAAGTAGCATCGTCAACACCCTGGAAGATGTAGAAGTTCTTAAAGATACAGCCGGACCCGCTCACAGTGAAGAACGGCGAAGCGCCTGTCAGTGTTGAGAGCTGGAAGATCCTCGCACGTTGTGCCGTGCAGGTCGGAGCCGCAACCCCGATCAGGTGCGTATAGCTGTTTGACCAGTCAATCGCTGCCGACTCGGTTACGCCTGAACCAGAAGCGAGATACATCACCACGTCGTTGTTACCGTCAGTCGTGAGTGCGTAGGCACCTGAGATGGTCGCCTTTGCATGCTCGGGTGATAACCCGTCATTGCTGGCAGACCCATTCGCGGCATCCACGAAGAACACTTTTGAATTTTTGCTGAACGGAATACCGCCCATAAGTGGCATCCCCCCCAGACTATAAACCATATCCCCGAAGGTAGTCATTTCATACCTCCTTATGCTGCCACTTCGTGACCGTATACCCAGCGTGCATCATCCCAGCCGAATGAGTAGCGCATGTATCCGCGATACTTCGCGACCAGTTGATAGTCACTGGCAGGATCAAGCGCGATCTCAGGCTGAACTCGCCAGAACCAGAGCAGGTGCATCGGCGCGGCCTGTGAGTCGATCATGAACCAGTTGTTTGCATCACTCAGATACGGGTCAACCACCACTCGAAGCTCCCGGCGTGACATGAACTTGAGCGCATTCGCGTCGTTGTTCGCAGTCCCCGGTCTGGCCATCGCATTGACGATCTCATACGCCGTACCCTGGAGGGCAGTCGGCACATAAAGTATGTCATAGATTGACGGAAGCGGGTTGCCGCGATCATCGTTGAGATCCTGCCCGGCGATCAGTGTGTTTTTAACTGCGTCGTATGACAGCGCAGACGCTCCCGCGTTGTCAAAGGTGGTTGAAGTATCCACCCTGTTGACGGGGTGTGAATCGCTGCAAAGCGCAACGGCATCACCACCGACGTATGACGCGCTAAAAGCGTTGTTAAGCACGCTCGACATGTGATTCGCAACGGTTGTACCGAATGCGAACCCAAGCGTCTGAGCTTTCCTGCGGATCTGACCAGAGCGGTCATCGTCCCACAGTTTGCGCTCAATCGCCACGCCCTTTGCGTATTCTTTGTGAGTGAAGGTTGTCTCATAAAGCGGATTGAAGTCGTCATACTCAATCGCCCCTGGACGGCCTTCCGCGTCGGCGCTGTTGTATTCAGGAACCAGATCAAATGCTCCGATGCCCTGTGAATACTCAACGCTGGACGCTGAACTTTCGATACCGAAGAACGGCATCAGCGGCGACTGAACCGCCGCCATTTTCTCAGTCCATTCCTTACGGATAATCGGAAGGATGAAACGAGGCCATTCTTTTGAATTCATTGGAGTACCCATTGTTTATCCCTCCCCTATGCTTCGATCATCGCGCCAGTGGTGACAATGCAGTCAACCTCAGTCCCGGCGCTGTTATTGACACGAAGAACCGACAGACAGCCATCCGAGGTATCACCCACGTCAAGCGATCCATCTGAATTTGTGTCGATTGTTTTACCATTCAAACCAGCAAGTGAGCTGGCATCTGCATCGGCGGTTCCGCGAATGATCATCCCCGGCGCAATCACCCAGACCCGAACCGGATCTGCGGCGGTTGCAGCACTTGAGATTTCCTCAGCCGCGATACCAATGATCTCGGCGCTTGAATCGCCCGCCTCATCGACCTGCCCGCTATTATTGACCAGAAGCGTACCAACCTTAGTCAAAAGGTTCGTAGTCGCTTCGAAGGTCTGAATAACCGGGACGCGGTCTCCGCCCCAAAGATCACCGACGAATTTCCAAGTATAAGTTGGAGCAGCCATACTTAATCCTCCTTAGTAATTATGTTTAGCATATTCCTCCTCAGTCAGTCCGAACTTCTTTGCCATCGCTGATTCCTCTGCGGTGATGTCCGGCTTGCCCTCTGGAGGCTTCCCACCCTGCTTTCCCGCACCAGTTCCGGGCGGGGCAGGTTTTACCAGTAATTCCCTGTTTTCTGCGATGTAATCCAGCCGGTCTTTGATTGATAGCTTTTCAGGTACGAGCTTTCGAGACTGTTCGGGCAACGCCTCAAGCTGGGCGGCGAGAAGTTTTTCAAGTGTGCCTTCCAACTCATCGGATTTGTTTGCCCTGATCTTTGCCTCCGCTAATTCAGCACGAAGCGTCTCGGTCAGTTCTTTATACTTTCCCTGTTCTTCGAGCTGTTGCTCGATGCGCAATTTCTGATCTGCCTCAATCTCGGCTAGCCTGGCTTCAAGTTCGTTCTTGCGATTGTTGATCTCATCAAATCTCGCCTTCGGGATCATCGGGCTGTCGGTGTTTTTCGCCTCCGCAGGCGTTCCCTTCGAATCCCCATCCTGACCCATGCCAGTCTTTACATCATTTTCGTTCTCACCCATCACTCAGTTCCTTTCGTGTTTAACGAGCAACGACTCGTGGATAAAATAAAAACGCCGCACCCATTCAGAGTACGGCGTTTCTTGCGAACTACCTGATATGATTATACCACAAAACTTTTTCGGCGTTACGGTCTCCGGTCTTTGACCGCTTTCTTGCCCTCTTTGCGTAACGCTGCCGTCCGCATTTCCTTGTCGATGCCGATATATTCCTCTATCTTATCGACCACCATGAGCAGCGCCTGCCGTATACCGACCCAAAGCGTAACGGTGTCCTTATCCATCATGCCCCCTGATTTCTCGCGTAATACTGCGAAGCCCCATCGCCCAACGCCTGCGTCATCGACTGCTCGATCACCTGATTACCGAATACCGAATCCTGATGCGTCCCTACGAACTCAGACAACGGCACGCCAGACTGGTAGGCGTTATACTTCCCTGGCGACCTGCGAAATGATGCTTGCTGACGCTGACGATCCTCTGACAATCCAGCGAACCACTGCTCACCCGTCTGCTTGACTGGCGGATCACCGCCTTCGACCTGATAGACCGCAGAGCAACGCCCTCCGTAGTGATCATCGACGCGCTGATCCAGTTCCAACTCAGTCCCATGAAGCGCAACGCAGGTGAGACAGTTATGAACAACTACCCCATTTGCAATATAAGTATTATCTTCATCTACTTCCAAATTATACACAAATGCGTTATAATTACGCTTAGATATATTAGACGAGGTGATAATATGCGTGGTGAAACTATTACAATGCCCTGCAAGACTTGCGGGAAGGATGTTACTATCTTCAAATCCCAACTTAAGGGAAGGACTGAGATCGCTTGTTCCAAGGCTTGTAACGCTATTTGGCAGAAGAGAAACAGAACCAAGTATATCTGTAAGCATTGCGGAAATGTATTTGAGCTTCGTCCATCCGAAGTTAAAAAGAGAACTCAATTTGATTACTGTTCTATTGAGTGTAAATTGGAAGCGACCGGCGTTTATAAAACTTGTGTTGGTTGTGGTAAAACGTTTAGAGTTCCGCAATCCAACGCTCATCGGTACAACTACTGCAGTATTGAATGCAGAAACATCCACAGACCGCCGAACCGTCTGATTTGCAAAAGGTGCGGGAAGGAATTTATTAACAGCTCCAAACATGCACGCCATTATTGTAGCGAGGAATGCCGTCGTCCACCGCTGATAAAAACCTGCTTGAACTGCGGTGAAGATTTTCGCGTTTGTCCCGGCCCACTTAGCAGGGATCAGATATTCTGTTGTGCCAGTTGCTATCATCAATATACTGGCGAGACCGAACCAGAAAAGAATGTCAGGCTTTGCCTCGAGACCATTGAAGAACCTTTTGACAAGCAATCTAAAATTGACAGATATGCTGTCGATTTTTTCATTCCACGATTGAATCTTGCTCTTGAAGTCGATGGGGTTTATTGGCATTCCAAACGCCCAGGAGCCGACGCCAGAAAAACGAAGAGGCTCAACGACGCCGGTTATTTTGTCATCCGCATTCCTGATACGCCATTTTATGGTGACGTCACTGGTGATATGGTTGAGATCGTGCGAACCGTTCTCAGTAAAGATAAAGACCTCATCGCCGGAGTCAATTCTTTCGGCGATTTCCCAATAACAATATCCCCCCCGCTTAATTAGAATTGGATGATCTGAAGTGCATTCCAATTCACCAAAAGAGCCAGATAATTTAACCATGTCTTTACTATACATGCGCTTTAGTATTTCGTTAACTTTGCGATACTGCCCCGTGTGAGTTAGTACATATTCACCAGCATCAATATCCTGAATGTATTTGTCTCCATCAATAGTTTTTACAACTGTGTTTTCTGGAAAACAGGTTCGGCTATCCAGCGCCGCGATCCTGTACTTCTTAACGATGAACTGGTTGTTCGCCATCACCTGCGCAACCTCAGCCTCGCGGTATGCCGTCAGTTGCAGCGTCCGCATGAGATTGTCGCTGGCGTGTGTCGGTATGCCCTCAGTCAGCCTCCGCACATCCAGCGCAGTCGTGAGCGGGTTCTGGCGGTTGCGTATGCCGTTGATGATCGTATCTTCCAGCAGGTTAGCGTAGCCATCACCCCACCCAGAAAGCCTTTGTTGCCACGCATCAGACCGCACGTAATCCGTCGCAATCTGCAACGCCCGATCATCCAGCGTGACATAGTTCAGCCCGCCCCCGATGATTTCCTGCTCATAGTATTGCATCGCTGAGGGTGATACCGGGTTACGGTCAGCCCTCGCAAGCGCCGCAGCCAGCACGCCGAAGATGGAAGCCGTCACCGCAGGAACGGCAATCTGCGCACCGCTCATCTGCACATCCTCATCAATCGACGCGAGGATCAGTTCCGTATTATCCATAACGTCACCGAATGCGCTGAAAACCGCAAGCAGTTCCGCGTTGTCAATCGTCAGCGGCTCACCCGCCTCATCAAGCGCTTCTACCTCATCCTGAAACGCCCTCAAAGCCCGTTGCATCCTGCCGTTCCGAGCATCAACCAGCGCCCGGATTTGCCTGAACGCCGAAGCCGTCACCTGCGCATAAGAGCGATCAAGCTCCTCGTTTGCATATCCCTGAATAGTTGGCATCAGTTAATCGGCACATCCTTCCAGTTGATCATATCGACTTGCTCATCCGTGATTTGCATAGCAGTCGCAAGCAATCGCTGCGCCGTTCGCTTTGCCTCATCAACGCTGACAACTTCGCCATCTTTCACCAGGAAGGTGAATAAAACCAGACTGCCTTCTCTGACGACGATGATTTCCCCTGCCTTTTCCATTTCCATATTTTAGACCAACGGGATAGACCCGCCCCGACCTATGCTCAACGCCTCAAAATAATCTTCCTGATCCGCAGCTACCATGTCCTCGATGCTGGCAATCTCATCAGTCGAAAGCCCAAGCATCCCGCCGATGCGCTGGCGATACCATTTATTTGGGAATAGATTCGGCGCTGATTTGTACATATTGACCAGCGTGTTCAGGTCATCGTTCAGGTTGCGGATCTCTGCTGATTTCCACGACACGCTCACATAATCAATCGCCGGAGGCGTGCCGAAGCTGGTTGCGAATGCGCCCTGTATCTTGTGCGCAACCATCACCGCTTGCTTCCATGCGTCGGTGTTCTCTTTCTGGAAACGCTGACACTTGCCGATCAGCCCGATCTCAAGTTGCTTAAGCGCCTCGCCTGACATATTGGATGTGCCTGCCCCGTAGATGGGTGTTTGCGTCGCCTGCGATAACTCTCGCACCATCCGGTCAAGCACCACGACGAACTGAGACATGTCGCCCGCCTCAAGCGATCCAATCTGGATTGACCTGAGGAAGTTTGCCGTCTCGTCATCAATCCCCGTGATCGCGTTGCCTGACTTATCCGTCAGAGGCAGGTTAATCACCGCGCCGGGCATGATTTCCATCGGGTCAATCTCAAAGCCCACGATATACCGGATGATGAATGCCGTCAGTTCTGCGTTCATGGTCGTCGAGTAAACCATGCGGTTGATAATGTCCTGGATCGGCAGCGCAGGCCGGATCTCGCTCTCGCCGTAACTTGAATAGTTATCGCGCTTATTGACCACCGGAACCACCGGGACGATCCCAACGTTGCCCCAGAATTCCTCCTTTTCCATCACCAGCGCCCCATCCTGACGCCAATACGTCAGGCGACCCGGCTGGTAAACGATGGCTTTCATCACCTCAGAGTAGCTATAATCATCTTCCTCCTGATTGACCAGCGCCTGCGAAGATACCGACCAGAGCTTACAAGCCCAGATCACCTCATCAGCCTCGCCGTAGATGACAGTCACGCCGTCATGTCCGTTGTATGCTGGTTCGCTTGTCAGGATCATATTCGCGGTGTCAACCATGATATAGCTGTCACCATCGCGGATTGATGAGCGGTAGATCGATCCCTCAAGATTGTCGATCTTTGACCGTTGCATAAGTTCCATGAGCCATTCATCGCCCTGCTCATTTCCCGTATTCCAGCTATCCACCGCCAGGCGCGAAGCCATCTTATCAACCACCACCGAGCAGTAGTTGACATTCAGGTCGTTGAGTTCGTCGCTGGTCGATTTCAGCCTGAGCATCGCCTTCATCTGCTCAGTCATCGTCTGGTCGTGATCACCTACGTTATACCGGCGATACTTAGCGACCCGCGCACCTCTGACCATCTCCTGCTGCGCCCACCAATCAGCGTTGATCCGGTCAGCCAGCGCCGGATCTGTCCTGATAAGCAGGTCTTTTAATATCCTCGAATTATCTGCCATAGTCGTCCCTCTTTGCTACATCCCTCGCATAATTGCCAACCTTAACCGAAACCACCGGGCGCGGCTTGCCCCCGTCCAGGTACATAACTGCGTAGCGAGCAGAATCGACACTGTGATCATCTTCCTTGACCGGCGTGTCCTGCTTCTTATCGCTCCAGCGATACCCGCTTATCTCATCGATCAAACACGTCGGGCGCTTTGCCTTCGCCAGCACCGGGTCAAGTTCCATCAGCGCACCCCGCATGAAGAAGATCCGCTGATCCGCGAGCCTCTGCTTCACCGCCTGGATGCCCGTGATGACCGCCTTCCTGCTCGTCGTCGTCTTGATGCCGAGATGTTTCTCAAGCGTCGCCCTGTCCTCAGCGTCGTGGTCAGGTATCCACGCCTCGATCTTGCGCCCCTCTATCATTCGCCTGATCGCCGGTACGTGATCCTCAACCGTGCGCCCCGTCATGTATATCTGGCGGTAGTGGTACATCCGG
>Ga0272440_1001049_pt1 | contig 23045 bp, 18 predicted proteins | sample SSMMMBAug17_FD_192440 | JGI IMG/M metagenome (GOLD analysis project Ga0272440, IMG submission 192440) | Marine sediment archaeal communities from Little Sippewissett salt marsh, Falmouth, MA, United States - SSM-MMB-Aug17 | ecosystem: Environmental > Aquatic > Marine > Wetlands > Sediment ...
TATTGTAAAGGACGTATTCTCTGCTGAAAAAGCCTTGATGTTCATCATAAAAAAGAACAACAAGCCCATGATGATTAATAATTTTGTTTGTTTCATTACTAAACTCTTTGTGTTAGAATTTGAAATGTATTAATTTTAGCATTTTGATTAGCTTCAAAGGAATGCTCTGAAAATAACTTCCCCATTATTGATATTGTTCGTTTTGAGGCAATTGTACTGTAGGGACGTAGCATGCTACGTCTCTACACGACCTTATTTTTTTGTACGATCATGAAAAATAAGCATGTTATTTTCCGAGCATTCCTAAACGATTTAGCTTAGGAATGCTCGAAAAATAAATTCCTCATTTACTTATGTGCCAAGAACGTGTAGGGGCGAACCTTATGTTCGCCCATCGTACATAGGAACGAAAGCGTTATTAGTTCGAGGGCGAACATAAGGTTCGCCCCTACATCGGGCTGGCACATAAGTAAATGGGGAACTTATTTTTCGAGTTTTCCTTAATGCACTTGTGATAAAGTCTGTCATTTAAGCGATTGTGTGACAAATTGCATATATTATGCCATAAAAAACCAAAGTTGAACGATAATAAATGAAAATTATTTTTGGTCCGACCCTATTTTAACATATCAACACTTTTCTGAGCGTTTTCTTAAAAATGCTACAAATAACAAACAATCCAGAAATCATAGTTCATCATAATAATCAGACGCATCAGCGTTCAGGCAAGAAACCAAACAACAACCATCCCTCTCTGGCAATTTGCCCATACATATCACCAAACTGCTCCAAAAGCAAGCGAACATCAACTTCATGTCTATAACCCAACCCTTCAACCGCCTGCACATCCCGCACCCCATCCAAAATTTGCCGCAATGCATTAATTAATGGTTGCCTTTCTCCACAAAACTGCTCAAAAGCGGATTCATCCTGAGCCCGCACGCCACTCTGAATCGCCGCCCCAAACATGTCAAACAACTGCGCCCCATATTCATATTTTCCCCCACCCGATCGTCGAAAATCCATATACAATGGTGAGCGAAAAATGGCGGTTATATTTTTAAATTTACTTAAATATCAAAGGGTTGTAGAATTATTTTTGGTCCGACCCCATTTCGGAACTGAGAGTACTCATTTTAGAAAAACTGGCACTCTCAGTTCCGATTTCATAACAACTTAATATCTATTAATAATTTAAATTATTTTGTGAATTTTGTTTTCATTCTGGAACCACCAGTTCACATTGTATGCTGATGTTTTTAAAATAATTAATAAATTAAATATGTTGAGTGTTGGCACAGGCATTGCTTAAGAGCAGTTTGTCATATGAAAAGAAGGATCGTAACACATGAATAAACCATTCCATAAGAATATCTTTAAAGGAATTATTACGCCATATCGGTGGCAGGATAGCAAGGTTGTTGAAATATCCATTCAAACAATTGATGAGGAAGAATATATCGTTGATCATAATGATATCAGCAGAGATATGATCCAATTTATTAATTATCCGGTTGAGGTATCCGGGGTGATTAAGCAACGAAAAACTGATGGCAAATATGTGATCGACGTAAAAAAATGTGTCGCAGTCATTACATCAAATGAAGATGTATTTATTTAATATATTAATTAATTTTTATTAAGGAGAAAAGAAAATGAAAAAAAGTGTTTTATCTACAATGTTTTTCGTAGGAATGTTTATGCTTTTGACTTTGGTATCAAATGCCTGGTCAGAAGAAAATGAAAAACTTATTCAAGAGCCGGATCGTATGGAAAGCAGTGACATGAAAGATGATTCAGAATCATTTGAAGAATCGCAATCGTCATTTGCGGATGATGAATATACTCATGAAAATGACACCGGAGCTAATCCTGAAGCGGCTGTCGATAATAAAAAAGTTGAAACTGATGTGAATGAAACAGATGAAGAATATTCTGATTCCTATGAGTATTATGAATACGATAATGAAGCAGAAGAGATGCAGAAGGATCCGAATGAAAAACAGGCGCAATCTGATTCTGAGGAAACTGGCGATGCTGATACGTGGAATGCTGAGTTTGATAATAGTGAAGCAAAAGAATATTAAATGGGGCGCATCTAATGGATGGGGATAAGTCAGTGGAAGTTAAAATGAAACAATTTCCTCTGACTTTTACATACAGCCCATAATAAGGTCAAAAAAAATGAAAATAGCAGTCATATACAATCATTTAGAGATTGATGACTCAGATGTCATCAATATTTTTGGCACACGAAATCAAGAGCGATACAATCCAAAAACTGTTGAAAAAGTGGCCACTGCCCTTGAAAAAGGCGGTCATAATGTTCGCGTTTTAAAAGGGAATATGCATATCATTGAATCACTTCAGCAGTTTATGCCAAAAGTCGTTCGTGGAGAACGACCTGGAATGGTATTTAACATGGCCTATGGTATCCAGGGACAAAGTCGGTATACACATATTCCTGCAATGCTGGAAATGGTTGGCATTCCTTATGTTGGCTCGGGTCCTGATGGTCACACCATTGCTTTAGATAAAGTCTTGTCCAAAATGCTTTTCCAGAGAAACCATATTCCAACGCCTTCATTCTGGTTATTTTCAAAACCAGATGAGGATTGCAGCGATGTCGAATATCCGGTGATTGTCAAACCGAAGATGGAAGCGGTTTCTTTTGGTTTACGCGTTGTTGATAATGAAAACGACTTAAAATCTGCTATCGCATTTATTACAAAAGAATACAATCAGCAGGCGCTGGTAGAATCATTTATTCCGGGCCGAGAATTTGCTGTGGGCCTGTTGGGAAATGGGCCAAATTTGGAAGTACTTCCCATTGTTGAAATTGATTTATGCGGTGATCCCAATGCCATTCAATCCATTGATGACAAAATGAAAACACCACGCGACAAAATTTGTCCACCGGATTTATCTAAGGAATTAAGTGATGCGATCAATCAACTTGCGATCAATGCCTTTAATTCTTTGGGACTTCATGATTTTGCGCGTGTGGATATTCGGATGAACCCGGACAATGAACTCTATTTATTAGAAATTAATTCAATGGCAAGCCTGGGAACAACTGGCACATATGTTCATTCTTCAAAGGTAAAAGGCTATTCGTATTCATCTTTGGTGAATCGAATGGTTGATGTTGCCGCATTTCGATATTTTGGAGATTCTTTTTTTCAAAAGGATGAAAATGATGCGGCTACAAAGAAAAAATCAGAACCGCTTCATTCGAGAATTCGAAGTTATATACGCAGTCAGTTATCGACCATTGAGGATTATCTTGAACAAATGGTGCGTATCAATACCAATGTAAACAATGTTGAGGGGTTAAATACGCTGGGTAACTGGATTTCAACACGATTTAATCATCTGGGATTTCACAGGCAGTCGTATCCACAATCTGAATCTGGCAATGTCTTGTATTTTTCGAATCATTTAAAAGAGAATAACGACATATTAATTCTGGGGCATCTGGATACAAAATATGACTTTGATACCTATGTCCCTTTTCATGAGGAAAGAGGTCGAATTATCGGTTCCGGAGTCGCGGAAAGCAAAGGCGGGATTGCCATTATTCTGGGCGCAATCCATGCCTTACGATTCACACGATCAATGAAAAATATCCGATGCAGCATCCTGTTAACCCCTGATGACAGCATTGGCGGTCGTTTCAGTAAAAAATTAATTGCAGATCTATCCCAGCAGTCGAAATGCGTCATTAATACAAAATATGGAGATATTAAAGGCGGCATTGTCACTGGATGTGCCGGTACACGCGAGTATCAAATTCTTTTGTCAAATATCAAAAGCTTGAAAAAAAGTCAGGAACCTAAGGATATTATTAGCTTTGTGACAAAAAAAGTAACTGCCTGGCAAAAACTGACATCAGAAGCAAAGGGCCTTTTTGTCAAGGTTGTCAGATTGAATGCCTGGGCTTCTGAGGGGATCAGCTCTGATCATGCATCAGTAACGATTTTTGTGCGATTCAATGAGAAGAATAAATCAAAAGAAATTGATCGGCAAATCATACAAATTGCTGAAAAAAATACCGGCAGTGATTTCCAGGTACAGATTAAACGCAGTTTTCGACGACTTCCTGTTCATGAATCAGATCTTAATCTAAAATTGTTTAACGAGATCAAAAAGATCGCAGATCAGCTTGAAGTAAGAATTTCATCGATTCATCGGAATTCATCATCAGATATATGTCATGTGCCAGAACAAATACCTGTGCTGGATGGTTTTGGTCCCATTGGTGGCGATTGTCAATCACCCAATGAATATATTATCCGAGATAGTCTGATTGATCGATCTGCCTTACTTGCATTGATTATTCATAAAAGTTCAAAATTTTCTTTTGAGGAAAAATAGCCATGAAATTATCAACCATTGAAGATAAATTTGAAGAAACATCAGATGGTAAATGCAGTAAAAATAAAAATGGCATGGTTGCCACTGCATTTCCTGAAGCCACGCAAGCGGGTGTTGAAATTCTTAACAAAGGAGGGAATGCCATTGATGCTGCCTGTGCATCAGCTTTTGCCCTGGGCGTTTGTGAACCCCAGGCCAGTGGACTGGGCGGGCAAAGCCTGGCAATTCTTCATTCTCTTGATAAAACTATTGCCATTGATGGATCTTCGTATGTGCCTTCACTTGCACATTTGAGCAAGCTTGAAAAAGGCCAGCGATCTTCTGGTTATAAAGCCACGACAGTGCCCAGTACTGTTGCTGTTCTGGGCTATCTTCATTTTAGATATGGTAAAATCAAATGGCGAGAAATTTTAAAACCTGCCATTCGTATTGCCCAGGAAGGCTATCGTATCACCCAACTTCAACATGATCTTCAAAAAAGAGAATTAAATAACTTTGTTAAAGTCAAGCCGAAATCCGGCGCAAAATATTTTCTAAAAGACCATGCGCCATACGATGTTGGCGATTTATTTATTCAAAACGACCTGGCAAATGTCCTTTCAGAAATTGCTGAAAATGGTCCGCGATCCTTTTATCAGGGCTTGATTGCACAGCGCATTAACGATGATATGGAAAAAAATGGCGGTTTTATTCGAAACGATGATATGGCAAGAATCCCCTGGCCCATCGAAAGAAAAGCCATTTGTCGAAAATACAGAAATGTCAGAATTTGTACAATCCCACCGCCGGCTGCCGGCAATACACTGCTTCTGGTGTTGATGACGCTCAATTATATTCCACCCAAATATATCCGAAATAATTCACCAGAATCCTATCATCTGATTGCAGAAACATTTCGCAAATCATTCATGTATCGAAAGCAGCGATCTTTTGAACCCAACATATATTTTCAAATTCCGGATCGAAAAATGATCAGTCATGGTTTTGCCAAAGAGCAGGCCTGGTCCATTCGAGATCGTATTGATCCAAGTTTGCCGATTCTTGAACCTTCACAGGAAGATACAGATACTACGCATTTATCTGTTATGGATAATCAGGGGAATGCCATTGGCATCACACAATCCATTGAGTTGGCATATGGCGCAAAAGTCGCTGCTGATGGTTTGGGCTTTCTATACAATAATTACATGCGAGAATTTGAAGTTAAAGATGCCAGTCATCCCCATTATCTGCGTCCGGGTGCATCGCCCTGGACCTCTGTTGCGCCGGCCATTGTATTTTATAAAAGTAAACCCTGGATGGTTACTGGCAGTCCTGGCGGCGAAAGAATTTACTCTACCATTGCACAATTTTTAATTCAAATGTTTGATAAAAATCTGTCCATGGGTGATGCCATGAAAGAAAAACGTATGCATTGCTCTGTTGGAGGGACCATATATGTTGAAGAAAAACGATTTGATACAAATATTACTGATTATCTGAAAAATATGGGATACAAAATCGTTGAAAAACCACCCTTTTACTATGGGGCAATTCATTCGGTCATGAAATGTACTTCAAAAAATGAGTTTCATGGCGTTGCTGAATATCGTCGGGATGGTGTTGCCTGTGGTATTTGATCGTTTTTGAGTATAATTTATCGCAAAGGACTTCTCTAAGATACGTTCCCCATGCAGTGAACACGCGTTCCCTCGCTTTGCGTGGGAATGCATATGGGACGTTCTGCGTCCCCTGTGCTCGTATCTCGGTCGCCCAATACAGAGGACGCAGAGCGTCCAGGATGCATTCCCACGCAGAGCGCGGGAACGAGAGGTTTTCGGGTAAATCGTAGTAAATATTTTGTTATTCCTCATGTTGGTCGAACCTTATGGTTCGATGCCGATAAATGTCCGACTTTTGGGAATGCGCCCATACATTCCCACGCAGATCGTGAGAAGTTATTTTTCGAGTTATCCTAAAAATACAAACATTTATATACTTTAATCGTTAATAAAAGGAGTAAAATTAAAATGAACAATATCAGCCTTCGTATGAAAATGACATTTCTTGTACTGCTGTCATTTGTTGTCATATTATGCATCTCTCTCTTGGGAATTGAAGCATTACAGAGTATGAATAATAGACTCAATAATATAGTGAATATTACTGCTGAAAAAATCAAACTGGGAGCAAGAATCAATCAGAATTTAATTGAGATAACACGCTCAGAGAAGAATATCATTTTAGCCGGGAATATATCAGAAATACAACAGTATGATGTTTTTATTGAAAACAAAATAAAGCAAATGCAGGAAAGACGCGAAAAACTCCGAAAACTAGTCAATAATGAGGGAAAAGTATTGCTCGATAAATTTGCAGAGAACTGGAAACAGTTTCTTGAGGTTCATGGAGAAGTCAAACAGTTGGCGCGCAGTGCTCTTAAAGATAATTCCAAGGCAATACATTCAAGGATTATTCAATTATCATCTGTTAAGGGTAGAAAACTGGCAGATACTGCCCAATCATTGATAACATCCATTGTCAATTTAAATGACAAGGCCTTAGAACTTGACAAAAAAGTCAGTGATACAAATTACACCTTCAAAAGGAATCTAATGATATGTGTTGGGTTATCAGGACTTGGATTCATAATGTTGTGTGGATTATTATTAACCAGAGCGATTATTCGAACATTATCAGAATTATTTTCAGGCTTAAAGTCTTTTAGTAATAACGAATTGCGGGACACATCTGGTAAATTTAGTAATATTCTCAATGATTTGCGTGAAGGATCAAAGCAGGTCACACAGGCATCAGGCCAAATGGCACAGGCCAGCAGCTCTATTGCAGAAGGTTCTCAGGAACAGGCTGCATCAATTGAAGAAACATCTGCTTCACTTGAAGAAATTTCTTCCATGATCAAGTTAAATGCGCAAAACGCAAACAAAGCAGACAAATTGATGAAAAAAAGTAATCTCACCATGAATAATCTTGCGGAATCCATGAAAAAGATGAATCAGGCCAGTGAAGAAACAGGGAAAATCATTAAAACCATTGATGAAATATCGTTTCAGACCAATTTACTGGCTTTAAATGCCGCTGTTGAAGCTGCACGTGCAGGTGCGGCTGGTGCGGGTTTTGCTGTTGTGGCGGATGAAGTTAGAAAACTGGCATTGCGCGCTGCAAATGCGGCTCAAGATACATCTGTTTTGATAGAAAGCATCATTACCAGAGTCAAAGAAGGATCCATGCATGTTAGTGAAACCAGTCAGACATTTCATCAGGTTGGAAAATTGGTCGGAGAAATTGCATCAGCCTCTGATGAACAGGCGCGGGGCATAGAACAACTAAACATTGCGATGACCGAAATGGATGGTGTTGTTCAACAGAATGCATCTGTATCAGAAGAGGCTGCGTCTTCATCCGAGGAACTGAATGCCCAGGCGGGAGAATTGATGTCTATTGTGAAGACGCTTTCCAGGATTACTCTTGGCTGAATATAATTAAGGAAAACTCGAAAAATAAGTTCCCCATTTACTTATGTGCCAGCCCGATGTAGGGGCGAACCTTATGTTCGCCCTCGAACTAATAACGCTTTCGTTCCTATGTACGATGGGCGAACACAAGGTTCGCCCCTACACGTTCTTGGCACATAAGTAAATGAGGAATTTATTTTTCATGATCGTACAAAAGAATAAGGTCGTGTAGAGACGTAGCATGCTACGTCTCTACAGTACAATTACCTCAAAACGAACAATATCAATAATGGGGAAGTTATTTTCAGAGCATTCCTCATTAACAATTAAACAGGATAAGTATATTGAGCAGGTTACCCATTCTTATATCAATTCCTCATGGTGGCAGATTAATCCCCGAAGATTTGCAAAAGGATATCATGATATCTCCCTTAGACGTTCTTGAAGATAGTGATGCCTTTACCCATGAAATATATGATATGTCTGATCATGCGGAATATGTATACAAAGCAGATATCGCACGCGCAGTAATTGATTTAAATCGTTCGGTAGATCAGATTCCTCCGGAATTTCCCGATGGGATCATTAAAAGCCATACCTGCTATGGTAAGCAGATATACAAACAGGGACGCTCACCTGGTAAAGATAAAACTGAATCCCTTATTCAGTCGTATTATGTCCCATACCACACACAAATCAACGATGTCCTGACACAAAATCCGCATATTAAACTGGCATTGGATTGCCATTCGATGGCTTCAGTCGGTCCGCAATATTCAAAAGATAAAGGAAAAAAACGCCCGCTGATGTGTCTGGGAAATGTTTGGGGAAAAACATGTTCCGCATTGATGATCAATCAGATTGCAACGTATTTTTGCCAATCCTTTGGTTTTCAATCCTCTGATATTCGAATCAATGAACCCTTTTCAGGCGGTTATATCACACAAACCTATGGCATGGGACCTGTCCCCTGGATTCAGGTTGAAATTTCAAGAGCGTTATACCTGACTGAAAGATATTTTGATTCCCAAACATTACAAATCAATATCAATCGGTTACATGAACTGAACCGAATGTTTAAAATGGGCTTGATGTTGTATTTACAAAAGACACGATAAACGTGTGTATGTCAAAAAATTTGGCGTTTTGATTTATGCATATTTGATTGTCCATTTTTCACAATGATAATAGTCAATCTGCTGTTGTGTAAATGGATATCGCCCGCACAGAAAAAAATTCCAGTAGAACGAATCATATCCAATACAGATCCCCTCATTTTTGTTAAGAAGGGGACAACTGATTTTTTCACAGCAGCGGACACAGCCATAACAGGTATTTTCTTCATGAACCCAATTGCCTGATAATGCAATATTATTTCTATCCGGGCCGCGTCGGGGTTCACTGGTCAGTGGCACAGCAAATAAAAACTTGTATTCACTGTCTTTACACATCATCCACAATACACGATAGGCTTGAATAATAATGCGATGATAGTATTTCAAGTATGGCCGAAAATCCCATGTGTTAAAGAAAAGTTTTGATCCAATGGGAGCTGTCAAATAGGCTGTAAATCCAAACGAAAGCATGGCCAGCACGCCATACACTAAAAAAAGAATTCGGGCTGCCGCCCATTTGAACTCATGCGTCAGCCATGATATTAAATTATCCAGGGTGACAGCGTTAAATTGCTCTAAAGTTGTGGCAATGGCTTTGTTTTTTGTAAATCTGTACTTAATTTTATTCATTATTTCTTCCTTATTGATTACGATTTTTTGAACAAAATGCCCTTTGGGCAATTTTTTTAATATGATCGTCCAACGTTGGTTTTTCCTGGCAGAGGGCAATAAATATGCCAGGAAAAACCAACGTTGGACGATCATATATAGTATTTGATCAGATTCGGCAAGTTTTTTTTTCTTGGATTGGCAGATGTTTGGAACATTTTTTATAAAAGTAATTGACAAGATCTGAATCAACATGATGTTCATATATAAACCCCTCTGCATCAACGCCGCGAATAACTGAATCATACAAGAAAGAGGCTAACAATAATAATCCTGTCTGTTCCCGATTGAAATTTTTGGGCAGTTTTTTTTCATTGCAAGGCTGTGGTATGGGAATGGCTTGATTCTTGGCGCGCAAAGAATAAATGTAATTCATGATACGTGTCAATCGAAGTAATGTGATACATTGAATTCGGCTGGTTGTGTGAGAAATGGGAATGGCTGATCCTCGCATCAGAATAAAATGATCAGGTAACATATCGTTTTGCGCCAATGTCTGGTAATCTGCGCTTCCAGGCGCCGGATAAAACACAGACAATCCAACAACTGTTCCCATTTGAAATAATGTGAGTATATCATCGACAGAATCGTATGGATTTTGATTCAATCCACCGGCAATAATATAAGCTGTTGTGGGCATATTTAAACGATGTGCTGTTTTAAAAATTGTTGGCAGGCATTTTGAAACATCAGGTCGTTTAAAATTTTTTAGTTGCTGTTTGGAAAGGGTTCCCACCGATACATTTAATGCATTGAAACCGGATTTTTTCATGGCATAAATCATTTCAGTGTCCAGGCTCAATGGATACAGACCATTCATGGCCCTAAGGGTCAGATCTTTTGAGTGAAAATTTTTTGAAATCTGTTCCAAAAGGGTCATAAACCATTCACGATCCAGGCTGATATTTTCATCCTCAAAATCAATAAATGCAGAGTTTGAACTGTCAATGCCAACAGAGAGTTCTTCAATAATTCGCTTTACAGATTTTTTTCGGTAAACCCACAGGGAATTGCCCAGAGCACAGTATGAACAGTGCATTGGACACCCGCGACTGGCAACAACGACCAGACTTTTTTGATCCTTTCGCTGATAAAAACGATTCTTAATGGAGGATGTGTCAGGTATTGGGACCGTGTTCATATTACTTAAAATAGCAGGCGAATTGATATAAAAATCATTTTCATTACGCCTGTAAGCGATACCTGGAATATTTTTAACTGTTGTATTATGGATCAATGCTTTTACCAGCGCGGGAAAACTGCGTTCACCTTCACCGCGAATGACAAAATCAATTGCAGAATTCATCAAAACCTCTCGAGGAAAATGCGTTGGATGATGTCCGCCGATAACGACAATTGCTTTGGGTGACCATTTCTTTGCTATTTGAGCTGTTTGAATTGCCTGATCACTGTATGCTGTAAACAATGATGAAATCCCTACGATAAAAGCGCCTGATTCACGCACAATTTTTCCAATATGTTGAAAACTATAACCAAAGTGTCGAAACTGATGAAACAGAGCAAATGGAGATAAATCTTTGCGACCATAGTAATGATCTAAATACATCATTTCTGCGGGGCATGATATTGGTTTGGATTTGTTTGTGGCCAGTGCATCAAAAAGTTCTGTTTCAAATCCTTCTGATTCAAGGCATGCAGCAATACACGCAAGACCATAAGGTATGGTTCGTTTTTGGGTCAGGTAAAAATCATGGATGGGGGGCTGTATCAGTAATATCTTCATCGTTAAAAATATTGTAAAGGCATTCTAATTATGGTATTATTTAAGATTCACTTGGATTTATAACAGAATTCATTAAAAGCGAAAAGGAGAAATTGATAAATGAAAAAAATAATCACAATAACATATCTTTGTATGATCCTTGTTTTTTACTGTGTCAGTAATCAATCACTTACCTTTGCAGAACCTTCATTTTCTGATCCAGACATAACAGCCTTTTTTCCAGGGGAAAGGCTTACATATTGCATAAAATGGGGTTACATCCCTGCCGGGCATTCATGGCTGGAAGTGCTTCCAAATGAAACCAGGAATAAAGAAGCTGTTTTTCATTTTCAACTGAGAGCCACAACCAATTCCTTTGTGAGTAAATTCTATAAAGTAGATGATCATATCCATTCCTATGTTTCAATTTCAGAGAATCGAACTGTTCATTATACTAAAAGGGTTCGAGAGGGAAGAACCCGACGAGATATTATTGTACAATTCAATTGGAATAATCAAACAGCACAATATAGTAATTTTAATAAACCAAAGCCGCCTGTTTCTATCCCTGGGCATACGTTTGATCCCCTATCTGCCTTTTATTATGTTCGATTGTTTGTGCCAGATAAGACAAAGGGTGTATCTGCATCTGTGACTGATGGTAAAAAATGCGTTTCTGGCAACGTTCGCTATATCAAAAAAGAACAAATATCGGTGCCTTTGGGAACTTTTGATACCTGGTTAATCGAACCAGATATTAAAGATGTTGGCGGTGTGTTTGAAAAGAGTCACAATGCCAAAATACAAATCTGGGTTACCAATGATGATCGTCGCATTCCTGTAAGATTAAAAAGTAAAGTTATTGTTGGAAGCTTTTATGCGGAATTAACAAAAATTGAATAGCATTTTTTCTGTTTATTACCCATTGTCGAAACGATGATCCTGGCCAAAATCAAATCTATGTCCAAGACCACAAATCCATTTTTTTTGTAAAAAATAATTTTTTTGTGTAAGAATTTCATTTTTTTGGTGTCTATATAAATAGAAGCTAAAAAAAATGAATTTTCAATACAGATCAAATAATTTATTTCTATAATATGACGGCATAAATATTGCTTAATTATGAATAAATTTCATATAAATATTTCTACTAAACGAATTAAAGGGTATTAGAGGAAAAGCAAACAAAACAATAATTATCTGTGATATTCACAAATAGAGGTGCAGAAAGGACAATATATGTTCTTCAGAAAAAAACACAATCAGCTCGTTGGTCTGGATTTGGGGTCTCATACAATAAAGTTTTGTGAACTGATTGAGAAAAAACGCATCTGGGCATTAAAAAAATTTGGCATGAAAACGATTCCACGTGATGTCATACAAGAAGGTATGGTTCGTGATCCTGAAGTTTTGGCTAAGGAAATTGAGTTCTTACTCAATCGTTATAATGTTACAGAAAAAAATGTGGCGATTTCAGTGTCTGGTTTTTCTGTTATTGTCAAACGAATAAACATGGCCCATATGACTGATGTTGAACTGCGTTCCCGAATCAATTATGAGGCTGAACAATATATCCCTTTTGATATTAATGATGTCAATTTAGATTTTCAAATTTTGGGTGATGGAGACAGCCCCAATACGATGAATGTCGTCCTGGTTGCTGCGAAAAAAGATATGGTGCTTGATTATATCAGCACGTTGAATTCAGTTGGCTTAAACGCGGCTGTTATTGATGTTGATTGTTTTACGCTTCAAAACATATATACACATAATTATACCAGTGAAGAAACTGTCGCGCTCATTGATATTGGGGCAAGCAAAACCAACATTAATATTGTTCAGGGGAAACATTCCTTGCAATTGAAAGATTTATCCATTGGGGGCGACACTCTGACCCAGGATATACGCAATCGTGTCGATTGTTCATACGAAGATGCTGAGGAAATCAAACTCTCGGAAAAGTCTGAACTGATGAGTCATGAAGAATTTCAAGATTTGAAAGCATCGACGCTCATGTATTGGATTTCAGAATTTAAACGCACCCTTGATTCATTTGTTTCTGCCAATCCAGATAAAATGATTTCAAAAGTGCTTTTAAGTGGGGGATCCTCCCATATCAGCGGTTTTTTTCAGTCAATGACTGAAGAGATTAAAATTCCTGTAGAACCGCTCAATCCATTTCAAATGTTTGATATGTCTGCATCAGGACTTGAGCCGGAATTTATCGCAAAAATTGTCCCGCAAGCATGTGTTTGCATGGGGCTGGGTATACGAAGAGCAGGTGATAAATGATACGCATTAATCTTCAAACCGAAAAGCAAAGCTATGGAAGAATCGAGAATTTGATTTCACAAATCATTCTGTTAGCGATTTCTTTGTTTTTGGTGTTGGGATGTTTACAGTATTATTATTCCATTTTGAAAAACGATATTTCTCTGTTGGAACAACAGGCAACTCAAAAACAAGGTCAGATCAATCGTTACAAAAAAACAATTCACAAAATCAACGCACTTAAAAAACGTATCAGTACCATTGAAAAGAAACTGTCCATTATCAAGAAATTGTCATTCAAAAAATACAATGCCATTTATTTACTTAATGGTATTACCGAGTCTGTGATTTCAAAGCGGATGTGGTTTTCAAATATTTTTTGTGATCAAAAAATGGTAAAGATTCAAGGTCTTGCCATGGATGAACGTACTGTAACAGACTTTATGAAAAGACTGGAAGAAACCAAAAACTGGATTTGGATTTCTGATACATTAATTAAAGATCTGGAAAAGAACAAAATATCGAAATCCATTCTGGAAAAAATGTCAAATTTAAAAAATTTTCAGTTTTTTGAAGATCAGGAGTTTGAATTTGTTTTGGATGCTATTGTTGGAGATCAGTTAACCAGCAAAGATAAAGACACAATTATGAATAAGGCAATAAAGCCATATTTTTCTCAAGTCAGACTGATTTCAACAACAAAACGAACCATTGAAAAGGATACCCATCTCACGAGCTTTATTATTGATTGCTTGCAAAACACACTTTAGGATTTGTTATGAAAGAATACATAGATAAATTTGCTGAAATGGTAGAAAAACTGCATGTTTTGTATCGAATACTGATTGCATCTGGTTTTATTGTGATCTTTTCAGTTGCGTATCTTTTTCTTTTTATTATGCCGCAATTTGAAGAAATTGAATCGCTTCACAATAAAAATAAGAACCTTCAAACGCAATTGACCCGATCTATGATTCAGTCCAATAAACTGGAACAAACTGAGAATTTAGCTGCTGAGGCTGAAAAACGATTTGATCTGGAAAGACGTGTATTACCTGAAAATAAAGAAATCCGAAGTCTTTTAGAAAGTGTGGCGCGTTTGAAACAAGAATCCGGGCTCACATTTACTTTATTTAAACCTGAGGAAGAAGTTGTAAAGGATTTTTATGCTGAAATTCCCATTTCAATGAAACTAACAGGTCATTTTCACAATGTAGGGGTCTTTTTTGACAAACTTTCCAAATTATCCAGACTGGTTCATATTAATCATTTCAAGGTGACTCATTCTGAATCGCAAGAGGATTTTTCTTTGGTGGAAGTTACATGTCAGGCCATTACATATAAATTTATCAAAAAATAAGTATGCTTGAAACTATGAAAAAAAAAAATCAACCATATCTTATACTGCTATTCATCGGATTTGTTTTTCTGGCATCATGCCATGAACCGCAACAAAAAACCGAACCAGAGAGTAATCCAAAAGTTATTCGACAAAAAATTGCACTAGCAGCACATGCGCAGCCAGCGACCACAAAACAAGCTCAGTCTACTTCCCTTACTGTTAACCATGCGAAAAGCAAGCTGTCATCTAAAGAAATAGCAGATAACAATGCGAAAAGTAAACTGGAATCTAAGGAAAACAAGGAAAAAAGCAATCCAGCAAAGAATCAAGATAAATTGGATGTCAAATCTCGGCCAAATACGAAAACAGATCAAAATCCACAAATGGCAAAAGAAGCTACCAAACCCAATACTGATCAATCAGACAAATCTATGCCCCCTTCTGAGACTGAAATGGAATTGCTTTTGCAAAAACTGGCCCCCAAACCTTTTAAATATCGTCCCCAGGGACGCGTGGACCCTTTTCTTCCGCTTATTGCGAAAAAGAAAAAATCAACACCTACCAGGTCCACTGATACTGTTCATAAAGTGCTTCGAAAAAAAAGAACACGTATTTTAACCCTTTTAGAGAAATATGATCTGAGTCAATTAAAATTGACCGCTGTCTTGAGAACCTCAAAAAATGCAGTGGCAATTGTTGAAGAAACCTCAGGTCGTGGTTTTGTTGTCAAAACCGGAACCCGTATTGGATTGAATTCCGGCCGTGTAGTGGATATTTTAATGGATCGTATCATTATACAGGAATTTGAGGAAGTCATTGCCGGAAAAAAATTGTATGTTACCAGAGAAATGAAACTTAACAAGCCGGATAGTGAGTTTTAATATGAAAGTAAATGATTATTCTAAATGGCAAATACTGCTGTTTTTAACAGCCCTTTTATTCTATTGTAATGGATGTGTGACCACAGGGGAAACGCCCATTGATGAAGCAGAGTCATCTGTAGAGGAACAAAAGGCTGTTCAAAATACCATTACATCAGTAGATGTCAATGGAAATCAGGTGATTATTCAATCGAATAATAAATTGACTTATACATCAGTCAAACATATTGTTCCATCACCTGGTATTGTGTTTTATTTTCCAGACACAACATTAAAACAGATCAATGATATTAATGATACCGGACATGATATTATTAAGGCCATATTGGTGCGCCAACAAGATCTGAATGGGCCTTACTCAAAACTTGAAATGGTTTTATCTCAGGATATTGCCTATAAAACCATTCAGGAGGGGAATCAACTTGTTGTTGATTTTGAAGGCCCATTGGAAGTATCCTCTAAAACAGAGCAAGAAACATATGCTGAAGTTATTGACCCGCCGCAAGAGCCAGAACCAATAAAACCTATCGTATCAACTAAAGCACCCGCTTCTGCATTTTCAGAGCAAGTGGAATCAGCGCCCAAAGAAGCTGTCTCAAAATTTTCTGTTGAGACAACACCTTTTTCTCGAAACGCCCTGGTTCAAATTCATGCAGAAAAACCCATTGAGAATTATAAATCTTCGGTCATACAGGATCCCCCAAAAATTGTATTTGATTTATTTGATATCCAAAGCCCGGATAGAAATATGACTTTTTCAGTGGAAGATAATTCCTTTGTTAAAGGTGTCCGCACATTTCGCTATCCCAAACGATTGCGGATGGTTATTGATACTGAGCCAGATTATATTTCGGCATTTCAAGCCTATCCATCAGAGGAAGGTCTTTCAATTTATGTGGGATTGGATCTACCTGCAAAGGAAGCCCAGGATATGTTGGATATACCTGAAACGCCCATTGTCAAAGATACGCCTGTCATTCCATCATCGCCAACTCCGGATATGCATGTAACATCAGGCTTTATAGAAGAACCTGATACGCCCATTGCACCCGATACACCTTATGAAATGGATACGCCCGCACAAGATGTCCCGGATAAAACCATTGACCAACTCACGCCGGAGCCTGATTTTAAATCTGTATTTAAAACGCCACCCCCCAAAATTTCACCCAAACCTTTGCCCGTGCAACCTGATCTAAGTGTTCAATCCCAACCTGCTATTGCGATCCCACAAAGCCCAAATCAATTATCAGGATTGAATCCATCAATGACACAACAATTAAATAAACAATATCAACAATTTTCTTTTATTCAGCCTTCAACAATGATGGATTCGTATTTGCAAAAAGGCAATCCGCAAAAATATACAGGTGAAAAAATTGCCATTGACTTTTATGCAACAGATATTAAAAACGTTTTCCGAATTTTAAGGGAAGTCAGCGGGCAAAATTTTGCCATTGATAGTGATGTGTCAGGAAAGGTGACCCTTACTTTAAAAAAACCTGTGCCCTGGGATCAAATTCTTGATTTGATATTAAAAATGAACAAACTGGGCATTACTTATGAAAATGATATTATTCGTGTTTCCAATATGTCTACCATTCAAAAATCACAGGAAGAACAAATTGCAAAGATAGAGGCTGAATTCAAAGCAGCAAAGAAACGTGAAGAATTATTGGAACCTGTTTTAACACATTATATTCCTGTCAATTATGCGCGTGCAACAGATTTGACCAAACATCTTGAAAAAATTACCACCAAAGAAAGGGGGTCCCTGAGTGTTGATGATCGGACCAATACGATTATTATTACTGATGTTAAAGAAAAAATTCAGCGGGCGTTAAGCGTTGTTTATAATCTGGACAAACCGAATCTTCAGGTCATGATTGAAACACGCATTATTGAAGTAACGAATAATTTTTCAAGAGATATTGGCGTCAATTGGAGTGGTACCATTGGGATTCAACCAGGGGATGCTGCTGAAGGCATTGGCCCTCAAAGAGGCTATGATGTTTTGGGTGGCACATATGGATATAATTGGGCAGTCAATTATCCAGCAGCAGCGAACAGTAACATTGGTATTAATTTTAGAAGAATCAGCGGATTAACCCCATTTACGCTTGATGCGCAACTGTCTGCAATGGAATCAAAAGGTGAAATTCGTATCCTGACGTCACCCCGGATTGTCGCCCTGGATAACAAGGAAGCAACAATCGAGCAAGGTCTTGAATACCCGATCAATACGCTAGATGAAAAAGGCAATACGATTACTGAGTTCAAGGATGTAGACCTGGATTTAAAGGTCACACCACATATTACTCAAGATGGTCGGGTCAGTATGCTCATTGATACATCAAAAAATGACTTGGGCCCGGTGGTCAATGGAAAACAATCCTTTCAAAAGAAACAGGCGAAAACAGAACTTTTGGTCAACGATGGCGACACTGTCGTTATTGGTGGTATTATGAAAACTGTACGCAATACCAGCAAAAGCGGTGTGCCTCTTTTGTCTCGGTTGCCAATTATCGGATGGCTGTTCTCAACCCACTCAAAAAGTGATGACAAGGAAGAATTGATTATTTTTATTACACCCAAGATAATAAAATTGGAAAACAAGGCGTTGGTTGAAAAAATGACGCATGAATAATTCTTTTTTGTTCGGAGGGCATTTTTTTATGCAGATTCAACAATTGTTTGAATTAAATGCATGCCATTCTTAAAAAAAATCTTTTCATAAAATTCTGGACTGAGCCCCAGTTTTATCAGGTTTTCGATCTCAGCTTCACGAGGATATATGACATTGGGAAAATCAGAACCATATACAATACGATCTTGATATTTCAATAGCCAGGACACATCCAGATTAAAGTGAAGCTCTTTTTTGGGTAGAAAAGAAAAGGTGGTATCCAGGTAAAGATTCTTATAAGAACCTAAAAAGTCCATGAATTGTTGATATTCAAAGCCCCCCATATGCGCAATATTTGCAGGCAGTTCATTAAATTGTCTTAAGACAGGTTCAAACTGCGCTGCACCCACATATTGATTTCCAGCCGGTCCAGTGCCAATATGAAGAAGCAAGCGTTTATTTTTTTTCATAATCAATTCATAGAGCGGATACAGGCGCTCATCATGAGGATAGAATTGCGTGACAAGAAATTGCAGCTTTATTCCCAGCACTTTTGGATGATCCAAAATATCCCTGGCAATATCCATGGCATTGTCATCATCAGGATGAAATGCGGCAAAGCAATAAATATCATCATATTCATCCAAGACTTTCTTATTCCACTGATTCAGGCCTTGCGCCACATCTTTTTTATGAGCATAATTGGCATAAACAAATGGACATACATTCTTGTCAAATAAATAATGAATGCAATCTCTTGCATACATACAGTGCAAAACCTTCCAATGATAAACTGATGAAAAATAATGCCATATGGCATCAAACATGCGATCTGGGAACAGATGGACATGAAAGTCGATAAATTGTTTGGGGTGTTTCATGGGTTTTCCTTGAAAACATATTTTCGTCTGACATTATTTTTTAATATATCTCTAAAATCCCTTGAATTTCAATAAAAAAGTTGATAATATTAAATAAAATAAGATATTAAATTATTAGTCTGTTTCAACTAAATTGATTTTTAACTGGCGAACTGCCAATAGAAAATAATCCACGAACGTATCAGTTGCCGAATTGAATACATTTGGAAACTGTAGCGCTCAAAAGAAAGGGGATTTAAAAAATGAGCAATATAAGAGTAACAAAATGTTCCGAGTGTCAGCAAACGTATCGCGTTCCAGAAACAAAAGAGGGAAAAACAGCAACCTGTAAAAAATGTGGTAAAAAATTTAAAATTACATTTGAGGACACATCCAACAAAACAGTACCAAAAAGTGCCAAAGAAAAACAGTCCAAACCTGACACACCCACGCCTCAGGCCGCGTCTCAACCAGAAAAAGAAACACCGCAACAAGATGAAATAAAAGAAGCAACAGAGACTTCACAGGAAGCTCCCCCTGAAAACGACACACAACCAGAAGAATCCCCTGAATCAACCGAGACAGATAATTATGATGCAATTACTGATGCCAGTACATCAGATGTGGCTGAAAATACAGAAGCGGCTGAGAAAAAGCCCGAAGAATCTGAGACTCCAAAGGAAGAAGTGCCAAAACCCCCAAAAGAAAAAAAGAAAATGCTTGAGTATGATCAGGGATATCGTCCGCTTGATCCGGATACATTGATGGAATCATTAGATATCGTTGTCTCTGAGGATAAGCTCCAGGCGCATCTGGTTGTAAAAAAGCCTTTGGATCGAGATACGACATATAAAGACATTCATTATTTTTTGGCTGAAAAGAAAGTTTTGTTTGGTGTTGTTGAAGAATCTAAGATTAAAAATTTTCTTAAAAAGAAACTCTTGCATAATCGGCCGTGGCTTATTGCTGAAGGGAAAACACCTGAAGAGCCGACTGATGGTGAAGTCAACTATTTATTTGATATTGATCCATTAAAACGACCAGTTGTTCCAGAGGAGGGGGAATCTAAAGAACGAATTGATTTCAAGGATCGTGGTGAAATGCCCTATGTAAAATCAGGAGATCTCGTTGCTGAACGAAAACCCGGCCTTCCTGGTGTTCAAGGAATGGATGTTTATGGCGCACAAATCAAAACCAGAAAAGCCAAACAAGCAACTCTGAGAGTCGGCGAAGGTGTTGAGTTGTCTTATGATAAACGTCTGGCCAATGCTAAAATTGATGGAATGCCTGTATTACAGGTAGAACGAAATCAAGAAAAAGTCATTGTTGTTCCGGAATATTTCATTAAAGGTGATGTCAATATGAAGACCGGCAATGTTCGATTCAAAGGGCCGGTTGTTGTCAAAGGAACTGTTGAAAATGGTTTTAAAGTTATCAGTGCTTCATTAACAGCAAATGAAATTATGAAAGCAACTGTTGAAGTTGAAGGAGATATTACTGTTTCTACCGGTATTATCGGGTCTACGATTCGAAGTAAGGGTAAAGTTGAAGCAAAATTTATCAAAGGCGCTGTCATTGAAGCCATGACCAGTGTTTCAGCCCCGCAAGGTATTATTGATTCAAAAGTAGATACCAGTGGTGAATGTATTGTTGAAAAAGGGAAAATTCTTAACTCTCAAGTGTGTGCATATCAAGGCATTACAACGCGCGATATTGGTTCTCACACATCCCCTGAATCTACCCTGACTGTTGGAATTGATCCGGCATTATTAAAACAGGTCGCACAACTTGAAGCCGATATTGCTGAAAAGAAAAAAGCATTTGAAAAATTTAAGGAAGAAAACAAGGTGCCAGAAGATATTGCTGAACAACTGGAAGATCTCAATTCCAAAATTCTGCCCCTTCAAGATTCAGTTGAAAAAACTGAGGCCATAAGGCCTTCATTGGCCCAAAAACTGGAAGCTGCCAAAAAGAAAGGCAATAAAAAAGAACTTCAAAAAACCATTAAAACAGTTAAAGAAATTGAAACCAAGTTCCAGGCGGCCAAAGAAAACCTTGCGAAACTCAAGCAAGAACAGGAAAAACTTCAAAACGAACTGGGTGAACTTCCCAAAATGCAAAATGAATTGACAGAACTTCAGACAAAACTTGATGAAGTGAAAGCGCTTATTGATGATGATCGCCAAAATGCGCCGGTCAAGGTTTCTGGTACTGTTTATCGCGGTACGATCATTAAAGGCGTTCATGCTGAACATGAAATGAAAGACGACGCCAAGAAAGTTACGATACAAGAGATTTATAAAGTAGATGAGGAGGATAAAGTTGAATCTGTCATTGTAAGTGAGCCTATGAAAGAAAAAGATAAATAATTTCGCAGGGACTTGAGAGATACAAATTACAAAAATAAAAATGCCACTGCATTTTTTACAAATGTTTTACAATTGAAATAATTGACAATATTAGATATTCTCATTATAACATGACGCAAAACGCTCAATAGGGTGTATTTTTCGACGCATTGTAATGGGGATAAAAAAATGATCAAAACGTATTCAGATCTTACTTTCGTTTAAAATTTGAAGTATCTTAGAGATTTGTTTTTGAAAAATACACGCCAGGTTTACGAGAGACGTTCCAATACATTCTTTTGATGAAAGGAGTTCATGATGTTATGTTTTTTACCCGGACCGGTTAAAGGCATTATTTCTGTAATAATCTATTTCTTTAATACATTAGGTTGTGCCTGTTTACTTTATCCTGTAGCTCTAATTAAGTTAATAATACCGCATCATCGCGTTCGACGATGGTGTAATATTCTTTTAGATAAACTGGGCGGATACTGGATCAGTGTGAATTCGTGGAACATTCACCTGACCAAAAATATTCGATGGCATGTGACAGGTACAGACATTTTAGACAATCATGACTGGTATCTTGTTATTGCCAACCATCAGTCCTGGGTGGATATTCTGGTTTTACAATACATTTTCAATAGAAAAATTCCATTTTTAAAATTTTTTCTAAAAAAAGAATTGATATGGGTGCCCATATTGGGACTGGCATGGTGGGCACTTGATTTTCCTTTTATGAAACGCTATGCCAGGTCCCTCATTGAGAAAAAACCCCACCTGAAAGGTAAAGATATTGAGATTACCCGACGCGCCTGTCAGAAATTTAAAGACAAACCTGTCTCTGTAATGAACTTTGTTGAAGGTACACGCTTTACCAAAACGAAACATAGAACGCAGTCATCACCATACAATCATCTGTTGCGTCCCAAATCAGGCGGCATTGCCTTTGTTCTTGCTGCAATGGGGGATTACATACAAAACATTTTGAATGTTACAATTGTTTATCCCAATACAAAAAAATCTTTCTGGCAATTTGTTTGTGGTGATGTTACCGATATAATTGTTTCGGTTGAAGTGTTACCGGTTTATGATGATTTGATTGGTGATTATTTTGATGATCCCGAGTTTAAAAAAACATTTCAGGACTCAGTGAATACGTTATGGGCACAAAAAGACAAGAAAATTGAAATGCTATATAATGAATGGGAAGTGTTGTTTGGGGAAATGCATAAGCTAAATTCCAATTAATTGTGTGCTTTCGGTAATCCCGGTAAGCCTTGCTTGATATGGGTTCAAGAAGGGCGCATTCTAAGGAAAACTCGAAAAATAAGTTCCCCATTTACTTATGTGCCAGCCCGATGTAGGGGCGAACCTT
>Ga0272440_1001050_pt1 | contig 23016 bp, 20 predicted proteins | sample SSMMMBAug17_FD_192440 | JGI IMG/M metagenome (GOLD analysis project Ga0272440, IMG submission 192440) | Marine sediment archaeal communities from Little Sippewissett salt marsh, Falmouth, MA, United States - SSM-MMB-Aug17 | ecosystem: Environmental > Aquatic > Marine > Wetlands > Sediment ...
GGCGCTTTAGCGTCCTTTCTCAATTCAGCGTTGGGCTTTAGCCCTACGCTGTTCTTGGGGTTGCCGAAATCGAGCATTCCTTGTATGAAATCCACTTTCCCTAAACTGTACATACGCCCCCTATATAAGTAAGCGATCATAAATTTTCGGGTAGATCGTAGTAATCGAAATCCAAGCAATGTCCGAAACCAATGTAGGGGCGAACCTTATGTTCGCCCTCCGAACAACAATCGTTTGCGAACCTATGCCCGAGGCAAACGTTTCAAATTCACTTTCGAACATAGGTTTGATACCGGTTTTTGTCCGGCGGGCGAACATAAGGTTCGCCCCTACATTGGTTTTGCTCATAGGTTTGATACCGGATTTTGTTCGAGGCGAACATAAGGTTCGACCAGACGAATAACAAAATATTTACTACGATCTACCCGAAAATTTATGATCGCTTAGGAATGATTGAATAATAAGTTCCTCATTTTCTTATTTACAAGTCCAATGTAGGGGCGAACCTTGTGTTCGCCCTCGAACTAATAACGCTTTCGTTCCTATGTACGATGGGCGAACACAAGGTTCGCCCCTACACGTTCTTGTCACATAAGTAAATGAGGAATTTATTTTTCGAGCATTCCTTACTTATATAGCATGCTACGTCTCTACAGTAAAATTACCTCAAAATGAACAATATCAATAATGGGGAAGTTATTTTCAGAGCATTCCTTACAGATCAATACCTCTTATTCCTTATCATTTTGAGGGTAAACAAGAATTCGATCACCGGGATGAATATGATTTCTCATGCTGATACGATTCCAAATTAAAAGTGCAGGAAGCGGCACGTTAAAACGTTCGGCAATGTTCGATAGATTATCACCTTTTTGAACAATATAAATATGCGCACTTTCCTGTTGTGCCCATACATTAAGATTGATTTTGTATCGGTTGTGAAATCCAGTTGATGTGCCTTTGGGAATCATTAGAGAATGAACGCCTTTTGGAAGGTAATGCCCCCGAATTTCAGGATTTAGATCTTTCAATTTTTTAAAAAATGTATTGGCGCTCTTGGCAAGAATCTGAATGGGCACATCCTGGGTACAATTGATTTGAACACGATCAAACGCAATGGGCTTGTATAGATCCTTTTTTGATAATCGAAATCCATATTTTTTTGGGGACGACATAATTAATTTTGCTGCAATGGCTTTGAACAAATAGCGTTGTGTTTCCAATGGCAGATAGAGTTGATAGTAGTTACGAACTTTTTGGACAGTAATTTCAGCTTCAAGGCCATCCTCTCCCATATTATAAGCTGCTGCAGAAAGGGCCCATGCCCCAAATATTTGATACAAATCTTTCAAGTATCGAATGGCCGCCTCTGTGGATTTATAAAGATTGCGGCGTTCATCAATACGACTGTTAACGATTAAATCATATCGTCTGGCAGTGGATTGCATAAATTGCCAGAAACCGACAGCACCTTTTGATGATCCGGCATGCGCACGTAACGCACTTTCAATGACACATAAATATTTGATATCATCTGGTATGCCTGAAAGGGCTAACATTCGTTCAATGTATGGAAAATAACGATTGGCACGTTTTAACCACAAAATGACCTGAGGACGATTCCATAATGCCAGTATAATTTCTTTTTCCATTCTTTCTTTGATTTCAGGATTCTTTAAGGGAACAGGTTCTCCACAAAAACTCAGAGGCATACGAATATCAAGGCATGAATCCAATGATGGAAAATTTGATGGTTCCAACACAGCTTTTGACTCACTGTAGAATGAAAAACTACATAAAATGATAAGCAGTCCTGGGATAATTGTCTTTTTTGTCATACATAACCTTTGGTTGAGCGATTTATAGTATATTAATTATTGTCTGTATCTGTTATTTTTTGTAATTCCCTTCCATTAAATCGTCTTCATATTTGTCATAAAGACCTTCCATTCTCAGTTTTATTAACCCTTCATTAAATGCTTTTAATAATTTTTGAGATTTTGGGGCCTTTTTGGGAAATAGAACATGCGTGGTTGATTTATTTAGTATTTTAGGATGATAGGTAATTGTATTGATTATAGAACTGTCAAAGGATTTATTCAAAATACCATATCCAACAACAATTCCACTGGGAAAAATATCAATTCGTTCTCTAATCAGTTTTTTAAAATTGGTTTTATCATTGCTTGCTTCATCAATAGTAAGAACACCATCCTTTCCAGCTTTCCAAAACTCCTTGGTATAGCTATAACCTCTTGTTGCGCCAAATCTAAATTTGGATAAATCACTGAGTTTTTTCCAATTGGGCAATTGCGTTGTTTTTAAATGAAAGAATGCTGTTTTTTCTTCAAAGATGGCATCAGAATAATGAAAGATCTGTTGTTTGTCTTCTGTTACAAACCAGAAAGATGTTGCATCATATTTCATATTTTTTGTGCATTCTAATGCGCGCTTCCAGGGTACAAATTTAAAGTCCACTTTGTATCCTGATTTTTCAAAAGCTTCTTGTACCACTTGTGAGGTAAAACCATAATGTTTTAAATTTTTAGAGGCAAAAGGCGGATATTCACCTGTTGCGATGGTAACAGTTTCCAATGCATAAACATGATCGGATACATACAAACATACGAATAAAACAAATAGACATTTAAAAAAAAGTCTCATAAGACCTCCTCTTTGAATTATTTAAAATGTTCGAAAAATACGTTTTTCTTGCGGATAGATCAAACACGTTGGCAACGCCAGCTAGCATTCGTTAATAGTTAGTACACACTGAGATTTTTTTTCATCAGTATCTTTATTATCATGTTCAACTGAAACAGTCACCTGGCCTCCTTTGACCAGTTTGCCAAATAAAATTTCGTCAGTAAGCCTGTCTTTGATTTCAAGTTGAATCAGACGCTCTAAAGGTCTGGCGCCATAAGCTGGCTCATAGCCTTTTTTTGCTAAAAATATCCGCGCTTCATCAGTTAACTGTACAAGCACTCTTTTGGGTAGTAATTGAGCATTTAATGAATTTATCGTCTTATCTACAATCAGTTTCATAATGTCAACAGATAAGGCTTGAAACCCAATGATATCATCCAGCCGGTTTCTAAATTCCGGACTAAATATTTTTTCAACAGCGCGTTTACTTTTATGGGTCACATCTTTTGAACTATCACCAAAACCAATTGTTCGGGTGCTCATTTCCTTGGCACCTGCATTGGATGTCATAATAATTACCACATTTCGAAAATCGGCTTTTTTGCCATTATTGTCTGTTAATGTGGCATAATCCATGATTTGAAGTAAAATATTGAAAATATCTTCATGCGCTTTTTCAATTTCATCAAGTAATAAAACGCAATAAGGTGTTTTGCGAATTCCTTCGGAGAGTAATCCTCCCTGCTCATAACCGATATATCCAGGAGGAGCACCAATGAGTCTTGCAACAGCATGTTTTTCCATATATTCACTCATATCAAACCGCATAAATTTGACGCCCATGATTTCAGCGAGGCATCGCGCCATTTCTGTTTTTCCCACACCTGTAGGTCCGGTAAATAAAAAAGAACCAATGGGTTTGTTGGGCGTCTTTAATCCGGCTCTGGATCTTTTAATACTATTTGACAATGCTTTTATGGCATCATCCTGGCCAAAGACCAATTTTTTTAAGCGGGTTTCGAGGGATTCAAGCATGGATTTATCAGATGTAGACACATTATGTGGTGGAATTTTAGCCATCTTTGAAACGACTTTTTCAATATCATTGGGTTGGATTTTTTTTCTGTTGCCTTTGCTTGACAGTCGGATAAGCGAGCCGGCTTCATCAATAACATCAATGGCTTTATCAGGTAAAAACCGATCATTAATATGTTTGGCGGATAGTTCTACTGCTGCGCGCAGGGCCTTTTCGGTATATTGAATCTGATGATGTTCTTCATAACGAGACTTGAGACCTTTTAAAATTAAAATTGATTCAGAAATTGAAGGCTCTGAGATTTCAATTTTTTCAAATCTTCGGGATAGGGCACGATCTTTTGAAAAATGATTTTTGTATTCTTCATAAGTAGATGATCCAATACATCGCATATCCCCATTTGCAAGGACAGGTTTTAAAATATTTGAGGCATCAAGAGACCCCCCACTTGTGGCACCGGCACCAACAATCGTATGGATTTCATCAATAAAAAGAATGGCTTTTTCCATTTTTTTTATTGCATCAATGACACCTTTGAGGCGGCGTTCAAATTCACCTCTATATTTGGTGCCAGCCATCAATGCCCCCATATCAAGTGCATAAATTTTCGTATCCAGTAAATGTTCAGGCACATTGTTTTCAAAGATTTTTCTAGCAAAACCTTCTGCCATAGCGGTTTTTCCAACACCTGGATCTCCAACATAAATGGGATTGTTTTTTCGTCGCCTGCACAACACTTGAAGTGTTCGCTCCATTTCAATTTTTCGTCCGATTAATGGGTCAATTTTATTTTCCTTTGCACGTTCAGTAAGGTCTGTTGTAAAAACTTTTAAATAATCGACTTTCTTTTTTGCCGGTTTTTTTTCTTTTTCCGGCGCTTCTTTGTTTTGATCTGCAATTTGTTGTTCCTCTAGCGCCTCTGTATCCCCATGTGAAATAAATTCAAGAACATCTAAACGCGAAATATTTTCTTTTTGTAAAGAATAAGTGGCATATGAATTTTTTTCATCAAACATAGACACCAGAACGTCACCAATCCCCACTTCCTGTTTTTCTGATGAGCGTGCATGCTCAATTGCACGTTTCAACACCCTCTGGTAGCCAACACTTAACTGAGCGGCATTGCTTTGAATGTTTTGAGGAAGACGTTCGAAATTGTTTTTTAAAAAATCAAATAAATTATTGATAATGTTTTTTACATTACCCCCACAATTACTGATGATATGAATTCCTTTGAAATCATGTAATATGGCAAAGAGTAAATGTTCTATACAGACATATTCATGTTTTAGCTCCTGGGCCAGCTTGACTGAATCTGCCATTGTCAATTCCAATTCTTTGTTGATAATGCTCATTCTTCCTCCATTGTACATTTTAATGGAAAATCTTTTTTTCGCGCCATGTTATGTACTTTTTGTATTTTTGTTTCGGCCACTTCAGCAGTATAAACACCGCAGATACCTGACCCTTTGTTATGAATGTTCATCATTATTACAATTGCTTCCTGCAAGCTTTTATGAAAAACTGTTTCCAATACATACACAACAAATTCCATGGTTGTGTAGTGATCATTGAGCATAATCACTCTATACATTGGGGGTTCGACAATTTCCTCCCGCATTTCTGTGTCTGTTTCTTCAATTACATGTGTGGAATCTTCCCATTCCATAAAACTTATCCTTTACAGATTTTTTTGATTCTGGATTGATTAAAGGCATAAATATAAAAATAATTTATAATAAAAATTTTTTGATATCAAATTTTTTGAAGGAAATAAACCCTTCAATATATGTTTATTGTTAAAATGGTTGAAATTTATAGATTATCTTCAAAAGGATCATCAATGCCATTGAATAATAACACCCAAAAAAACACCTCTCCCAGTAATAAAATAATAACCTCTCCTATGAATATATACCAGGTGTGTGAATCCACTCCTTTTGAAAGCATCTGAGATCTAAAATAATCATTAATAAAAAATATCCAGTTGTAAGGTATTCGTTTAAAGATATATTTTGAGATAAGTAGTGAGATATACAATATATTAACCAGACCAAACAAATAGGAAGGATATCGTAAATATTCTGATGAAAGCGTATAAAAGGCAATGAATCCAGATACAGTAAACATTATAAATAAGGACATATAGCCCAGATAATGCGATATTTCTATTATGCCTAGAATCTGATTGACCCCCCAGGATGTAAATAAAAAGAGGCTGAACAAAAAACTGGCGATTCCAAAGCCAAAGGCGAAAACGTTTTGCAGGCGTTCATGATTGGCGAGTCTCAACAAACCATAACTAAAACAGATGGAAGCAAAAATACTGATGACTGAAAGATTCCAATGAAAGCTCCAAAAATGGGTAAACCGCCATTGTTGCACAAAATACCAGAAAAAGGTAAATGTACAAAAAAAAGCAATTACACCCATTGGCACATATAATTTTTGTAAATTTTTTGATTGCATCCGAAAGGTTTCTGATTTGGTCATTGGTCGTTCCTTATTTTTTAAGCTACTTTTATCTTGTTTCAAATGCTATGTCAAGACAATAGGCAAATACAATTCTTTTCCTGATATTTTACATAATTCTTGTTTACAAACATACAATTTTGTGCCATGTTAAGGAACTCTCGAAAAATAAGTTCCTCATTTTCTTATTTGCCAGCCCGATGTAGGGGCGAACCTTGTGTTCGCCCTCGAACGAATAACGTATTCGTTCCTATGTACGATGGGCGAACACAAGGTTCGCCCCTACACGTTCTTGGCACATAAGTAAATGGGGAACTTATTTTTCGAGTTTTCCTAAGCTTCCTTTAAATAAATGAAGGCTTTGAAAAAATGGGAAATTAAAGCGTCCCTGGATATAAATAATGGATAAATATTTAAAAACAATTAATAAAATTAGTGAATTATACACAAAAACCGCGGATTTTGAACAGGTCATGTACCAAACGCTCGTATTGTTATCTGAAGAAACCGGAATGCAGCGCGGTATGATTTCTATCAATCGAAGAGATCTTCAGGAAATACATGTTGAAATAACCTATGGCATTCCAGACAGGGACTCTCCAATTTTTTATCGCCTGGGTGAAGGGATCACAGGAAAGGTTGTTGAAAGTGGCCGCCCCATTGCGATTCCCACATTGGATCAGGAACCGCTTTTTTTGGATCGTTCGGGTGCCAGAACAAAATTAAATCGTTCCGATATGTCTTTTATTTGTGTTCCGATCATCTATGGCAAACAAGTTGTTGGTGCATTGTCGGTTGATCGCGCCGCCCAGAGTGCTGACTTGGAAACTGAAGTTCCCTTTTTGCAAACAGTCTCCAATATATTGGCATCCCGCGTCCATTTACGACGAATTAAGGATGAAAACATACGCTTACGCCAAGCTGTTGAGCGGAATCCATCAGAAAATATTGTGGGTAATTCTGATGCCATGCGTGAATTGGCTTATTTGATTGCCCAGGTGGCAGACTCTGATGCGACTGTGCTGATCACTGGCGAAACAGGGACTGGAAAGGGGCTGGCCGCTTCTGAGATCCATAAACGCAGCTCTAGAAAAAAGAAACCTTTTTTAAAGATTAATTGTGGCGCAATTCCAGAAAATCTCATTGAAATGGAATTATTTGGCCATGAAAAAGGCGCTTTTACCGGTGCCATTGGTAAAAAAATTGGAAAATTTGAATTGGCCAATTATGGCACGGTTTTTTTGGATGAAATCGGCGAGTTACCTCTGGCATCTCAGGTAAAATTGCTTCGTGTACTTGAAGACAAAAAGCTTGAGCGTGTTGGGGGGACGCACACAATAAATATTGATGTTCGTGTGATTACAGCCACGAACAGAAATTTGGAAAATGAAATTGATGCAGGAAATTTTCGAGCTGACCTTTATTACCGCTTAAATGTTTTTCCGATACATGTGCCGCCATTACGTGAACGCGGGGCGGATCTCATTTTATTGGCCGATTATTTTGTGCGCCAATTGAGTGAGCAGCTTAAACGAAATGTTAAACGCATTGATAGTTCCGCGCTGGATCTTTTGCTTTCCTACCATTGGCCGGGAAACGTTCGAGAATTACAAAATTGTATCGAACGTGCGATACTTATGGCTGACAGTGGTGTTCTCTATGGATACTTGCTGCCCGCATCATTACAAAAAAAGGACCCTTCAACGAATAAACGTTCCAAGGATGGATTTAAGATGCTTGTCAGATCCTATGAAACATCATTGATTATTGATGCCTTAAAAGAGGCGAAAGGGAATCAAACCAGGGCAGCAATAATTTTGAACACAACAAAGCGTGTGATACAATATAAAATTCAACAATATGGAATTGATTATCGAAAATTTTCTAAAATCAACATATAAACAGGGCGCATTCCCAAAAAGTCGGACATTTGTTTTCTTAGGAATGCTCGAAAAATAAATTCCTCATTTACTTATGTGCCAAGAACGTGTAGGGGCGAACCTTGTGTTCGCCCATCGTACATAGGAACGAAAGCGTTATTAGTTCGAGGGCGAACATAAGGTTCGCCCCTACATCGGGCTGGCACATAAGTAAATGGGGAACTTATTTTTCGAGTTTTTCTTAGCCCTGAAAGGGCGGCAACATACCTGGGTAAATTGGGGCACTCATTTTCAGAGCAGTCTTTAATGGTCAGATAACAACTTTATTTCTGATCATTCAATTTTTTAATCAACTAATTTAAGGATGTGAAATATGGCATTAGCAAAAAATGCAGAAGAATATATCGCACAGCAGCGTCAGGCGCTGTCAATGAATCCAGATTGTGGAACAACGCGCTACAACCTTGCAGTTGCGCTCTTAGGTCAAAAAAAATATGATGAAGCTGAGCATGAGCTTAAAGAAGCGGTGGCAAACAGTCCTACATTGGCTGAGGCATATGTCCAATTGGGAGGTATTTGTTTGCAAAGAAATGATCTGGAAGGATGTCTGGCCTATAATGAAAAAGCGGTGCAGGCACGGGCAGGCTTCTCTATTGGATATGGCAATATTGGCTTTGTTCATTTACAAAAAGGTGAGCCCGATAAGGCCATTGTTGCTCTTAACAAGGCAATCTCATATAATTCAAAATTCATACAAGCCTATGCATCACTGGCAAGTGCGCATTTCATGAAGGGCGAATTGGATAAATGTATTGAATTTTCTAAAAAAGCAATTGAATTGGAACCCAATTTTCCGGTTGCTTACCATAACCTGGCACTGGCCTTATTTGAAAAAAAGGCGTATCAATCTGCAATTGAATATTGTGATAAGGCAATTGCTCTAGGATATGATGTTCCTGAGGGATTTTTGAAAGAAATTGCTGCGCACAGACATGAATAAACTTTCCTCTGTAGAAACAAAAATCAACCAATATGAACATACCCCCACAAAATATTTTTTTAAACAGCACGAAAAAAGGTTGACAAAGTCCTTATAAGGCACTACAACAGGAAAAATTTAGCCGTGATGGCGTTAACATATATATAGACTGAAAAATTTTAGAATGATAATCTTATGAAAGGAGTAAAGGAATAACATGAAACATGAAACCCCTTTGCTGGACGAACTGGAAAAAGGCCCGTGGCCCAGTTTCGTAAGCGACATTAAAAGGGAAGCCGAATCAAGAAAGGCAAATGCAAACAACGTTGAATTTCAGATACCTAAAGATGTTTGTGAAGACATTCTTGGTCTGCTTGAGCTTTCTTACAAAGATGGTACAACCCACTGGAAGCATGGTGGAATAGTAGGTGTTTTTGGTTATGGTGGTGGCGTAATTGGTCGATATTGCGATCAACCTGAAAGTTTTCCCGGTGTTGCCCATTTCCACACAATGCGAATCAATCATCCTGCAGGGAAATTTTACAAAACAGAATATTTGCGACAATTATGCGATTTGTGGGAATTCCGCGGCAGCGGTATTACCAACATGCATGGCTCTACCGGTGATATCATTTTTATTGGTACGACAACACCGCAATTGGAAGAAATCTTCTATGAATTGACACACAAGCATAATCAGGACTTAGGTGGTTCTGGATCAAACTTGAGAACACCATCTGACTGTATTGGTCAGGCGCGATGTGAATATGCATGTTATGATACTCAAGCAATCTGTCATGCATTAACTGTTGAGTATCAAGATGAATTACATCGTCCGGCATTTCCATACAAGTTTAAATTCAAATTTGATGGCTGTCCGAACTGCTGCGTGGCATCAATTGCCCGTGCTGACCTTTCTTTTGTTGGTACATGGCGCGATGAAATCCGCATTGATCAGGAAGCTGTTGCAGCTTATATGGGCGGTGAACTTCTTCCAAATGGCGGCGCGCATTCAGGTCGTGATTGGGGTAGTTTTGATATTCAAAAAGAAGTCATTGATCTGTGCCCAACCAACTGTATGGCAGTTGTTGATGGCAAACTCAAAATCAACAACAAAGAATGTTCACGATGTATGCATTGTATCAATGTAATGCCGAGAGCGCTCAGAATTGGTAATGATCGTGGTCTTTCCATTCTTGCAGGCGCTAAGGCACCGATCCTTGATGGTGCACAAATGGGTTCTTTGCTTGTACCTTTTATCAAAGCTGAAGAACCTTACGATGAAATTAAAGAAGTGATTGAAAATGTTTGGGATTGGTGGATGGAAGAAGGTAAAAACCGCGAACGTCTTGGCGAATTAATGAAACGTCAAGGATTCCAGAAACTTCTCGAAGTTACAAATATTAAACCTGTCCCGCAGCATGTTCAAGAACCACGATCCAATCCATACATTTTCTGGAAAGAAGATGAAGTTGATGGCGGATGGGATCGCGACATTAACGAATTCAGAAAACATCATCAGAGATAGGGGGGCAACAAATGGCTTTTATATCTTCAGGTTATGATCCTGAAAATCCAATGAAGGATAGAATCACTGATATTGGACCGCGAAATTTTGAAGAATTCTATCCACCAGTAATTAAAAGTAATAAAGGAAAATGGCTGTATCATGAAATTATTGAACCCGGCATTCTGGTTCATGTTTCTGAAACAGGCGATGAAGTCTACACAATTCGTTGCGGTGGATGCCGATTGATGAGTGTTTCACATATTCGAGAAATTTGTGAAATTGCTGAAAAACATTGTGATGGTTATGTTCGATGGACCACTCGAAACAATATTGAATTCATGGTAGATGACAAAGCAAAAGTTCAACCATTAAAAGATGATCTTCTGTCCAGAAAACAACCGGGTGGTGGGTTCAAATTCCCCATTGGTGGCACTGGCGCCGGTATCACAAATATTATTCATACCCAGGGTTGGATTCATTGTCATACACCTGCAACCGATGCATCCGGACCAGTTAAAGCGGTTATGGATGATTTGTTTGAAGACTTTGGTCGTATGCGTCTGCCTGCACAGTTAAGAATTTCTCTGGCATGTTGTTTAAATATGTGTGGTGCGGTTCATTGTTCTGATATCGCAATTTTGGGATATCACCGCAAACCACCCATGCTGGACCATGAATATCTTGACAAAATGTGTGAAATTCCACTGGCAATTGCTGCATGTCCGACAGCGGCAATCAAACCTTCAAAAGTTGAAGTGGGTGATGCAACCCTTAAAAGTGTTGCTGTAAACAATGAGCGATGTATGTTCTGCGGTAACTGCTACACCATGTGCCCATCAATGCCACTTGCTGACAAAGAAGGTGATGGTATTGTTTTAATGGCTGGTGGTAAAGTGTCCAATAGAATCAGCAACCCCAAATTTTCTAAAGTCGTTGTTGGATTCTTACCCAATGAAACACCCCGATGGCCATCAACTGTTAAAGCGATTCGTCAGATGGTTGAAGCTTATGCTGCTGATGCCAATAAGTATGAACGTTTGGGTGAATGGGCAGAACGAATTGGATGGGAACGATTCTTTGAAAAATGTGAACTGGATTTCACACATCATCTTATTGATGATTTTCGTGATCCAGCGTATTATACATGGCGACAAACCACGAACTTCAAGTTCTAATTTTTATTTCAACTTTCAGGGAGATGCTTTCAATCTATGACATCTCCCTGTATAAATAATAAGGAAGAGGCAAAACATGGATCAACAAGAAGCAGCCCAAAAGGTTATTGAAGAATTAAAGAAAAAACAAAAGTCCAAATCAAAGTTTTATTTTAATGATTTGGCGAAAATTCTGGGCGAAAAGCCAAGAGCCGCAAAAAAAATTGTTAATAAAATGATAGAAGATCGTCAGTTGGAATACTGGTCTAGCGGAAGTACCACGATGTATGGCCTTCCTGGAACAGGTAAACAGGCTGCGGCTGAACACGAAGATTAATCCAATCCTCTTGTTTTGCCATTTAACAGGTTAGATAGCACTATTGCGCACGAATTCATTGATGAAATATCCGCGAATCATTATTTCCGCTCTCAGCGGCGGTTCTGGAAAAACAATTACAACTCTGGGGATTATTTCAGCATTAAAAGCAAAAGGAAATCATATCTCACCTTTTAAAAAAGGCCCTGATTATATTGATGCTGGCTGGCTGGCACTTGCAGCCGGTCAGCCCTGCTACAACCTGGACACATTTCTATTATCTTCCTCAAAAATAGTCGAATTATTTTTATCCCATACCCAAAAAGATTCCATTGCAATTATCGAAGCCAATCGAGGCATATACGATAGTATTGATTTACAAGGTACAACCAGTACTGCAGAACTTGCCAAACTGCTTCAAACGCCTGTTATTCTATGTTTGGATTGCACAAAAACGACCCGAACACTTGCCGCCCTGGTTCATGGATGCATGGCATTTGATCCGGATGTTCATTTTGCAGGAATTGTCTTGAATCGTGTGGCAGGTGCACGTCATGAAGGCATTATTCGTCAATGCATTGAAAGCCATACAGGTATTCCTGTAATAGGTGCCATCCCCAAATTAAAAAATAATATATTTCCTGAACGTCATATGGGCCTTGTGCCAACACAAGAACATCAATGGACAAATGATGCCATTGTTTCAGCAAGAACTGTTGCAGAGCGCCATTTAGATATCAGTCAAATTGTTCACATTGCGCATGCAGCTAAAGAATTAATTTCAAAATTAGAAAAAAAACCAAGTAGTTACTATGAGTTATGTCCTTCTCAGAAAAAGGTAAAAATTGCCATTGCAAGGGATGCTGCATTTCAGTTTTATTATTCTGAAAACCTTGAGGCGCTGGAAAAAGAAGGTGCAGACTTGATTTATGTTTCGCCTATGACAGATCAGGCGTTACCAGAGGTCGATGCCTTCTACATTGGAGGCGGATTTCCTGAAACCCAGGCCCAGCAATTAGAAAAGAATGAATCCTTTCGGTTGTCCCTCAGGAAGGCAATTCAAAATGGCTTACCGGTTTATGCCGAATGTGGCGGGTTGATGTACCTCGGTCAAACAGTTGTTGTAGATAAGAGACCCTTTCAAATGGTCAATATTTTTTCAATTCAATTTAATCTATCAAAGCGTCCTATAGCACATGGCTATTCTGTGATAAAGGTACGTTTTCCCAATCCTGTATTTCCTGTGGGGACTGAATTACGCGGTCATGAATTTCATTATTCTCGGGTACTGGAATGGAACAAACAACAAGACGAATTGTTGACATTTGAGGTCATTCGTGGAACTGGATTGTGGGAGCAGTATGATGGCCTGTGCTATAAACAGGTTCTGGCAGCCTATACCCATGTCCATGCTTTAGGAACCCCCCAATGGGCCCCGGGGTTGGTGTGTGCAGCACGTTCATTTAAAAACAAAAAAAGGCCATGATTTATATTTCATGGCCTTTTGTTATTTGATGGTAGGCACGATTGGACTTGAACCAACGACTTCTACCGTGTCGGGGTAGCGCTCTCCCACTGAGCTACGTGCCTAAATAAATAAAAAAAGCTTCTACCATCTAACCAAATAAAAATCAAGAAAAAAATAAAAAATATTTATATGCCCGCTTTTTCTCGAATTTCATCTGCCTTATTGGTATGTTCCCAGTTTAACTCCGCTTCAGTTCGACCAAAATGCCCATAAGCAGCAGTTTGTGCAAAAATGGGACGTAACAGATCTAGATATTCAATAATAGCGGCAGGTCTCAAATCAAAGGTCTCTCGGATGATTTCCTGAACACGCGCATCAGATATTTTTCCAGTACCCATCATATCGACATTAATAGAAACAGGTTCAGCAACACCAATTGCATAAGCAATCTGGATTTCACATTTACTTGCAATACCTGAAGCCACAATATTTTTAGCAATATGACGTCCCATATAGGATGCACTTCTGTCAACTTTGGATGGATCTTTGCCAGAAAAACATCCACCACCATGACTTCCCTGGCCGCCATAGGTATCGACAATAATTTTTCGACCGGTCAATCCACAATCCCCCATAGGACCACCAACAACAAAGCGCCCGGTTGCATTAATCAGGAATCGGGTGTCCCCATCAATCATTTTTTTGGGAACGACTTTTTTGATGACTTCTTCAATAATCGCATCCTTAAGTTCATCATGACTGATATCTGGCTTATGTTGTGTTGCAATAACAATCGTATCGACTCGTTTGGGAATACCGCCCTCATACTCAATAGTGACCTGAGATTTGCCATCAGGCCTTAAAAAATCAAGCCCGCCATTTTTTCTAACAACAGCCATTCGGTGACATAATTTGTGTGCATAGATGATCGGCATCGGCATCAGTTCGGGGGTTTCATTACATGCAAAACCAAACATCAATCCTTGATCTCCAGCGCCCTGGTCTTTAAAAAGCCCCTCACCAATATTGACGCCCTGTGCGATATCTTCAGACTGATGATCAATGCTTGTTAGAACAGAACAGGTTTTCCAGTCAAAGCCCATTTGTGAGGAATGGTAACCAATTTCCCTGACCCGATCTCTGGCCACTTGAGGCATATCGACATAGCAATCTGTTGTAATTTCGCCAGCTATAAATATGAGTCCTGTGGTCACCAATGTTTCACAGGCAACGCGCGCTTTTTTATCTTGTGCAATAATTGCATCGAGAATGGAATCTGAAATGGCATCAGCCACCTTGTCTGGATGGCCTTCGGTCACAGACTCTGAGGTAAATAAATAATTTTCTGAATTCATAAAAAATTTCTCCTTTAATTAAAAAAATGTTGTTTAAACAACCAGATGTTTTTGAACAAATGATTTAAACCCTGTACGCTCATGCACAAATGCCTCATCAAAAGAATGGCCATTTTGATAATTGATTAATGATCTGACAACAGGCAGCATTTCCTGGTTCACATCAGTGATCTGTTTGGCAATTTCAAGTGCACGATCTAAAAGACTGTCGTGAGGAACAACCTCGTTGACCAATCCCCATTCATAAGCCTGTCTCGCCGAAATAAATTGTGCAGTTAAAGACATTTGACGTGCTCTTCGGATGCCAATGGCTGCCTGTAGATGTTGTGTCATTCCCCACCCGGGATGAATACCTACTTTTAAATGTGTATCGGCAAATGACGCCTTTTCTGATGCAATGAGAAAGTCACAATTGAGTGCAATTTCAAAACCTCCGGTGATGGCATGGCCATTAATGGCGCCAATAATGGGTTTTTTACATGCCTGAATAATATCTGGCAAATCTTTATTATCGCCTCTAGGATTAAACAAATTATCGCTTTTTAATACCTTTAAGTCAAGGCCTGAACAAAATGATGGCCCATTGCCAGTGATTACACCAGCATAGAGTTGATCATCTGAGGACAATTGCTCAAGTGCATTGTATAAATGGATCAACAAGTCCTGATTGATTGCATTACGTCGTTCAGGACGATTTAATGTGATTAGAGCAACATGCCCCTCGGTTTTTATTAGTACGGGTTTTGGCATTATCGTCTCCTGTTAATATGATAAAATCTTTTTTATTTAAAAACAATTGATTTGTAGCACCAAAAGCAAGTGTTTTCAAATCATTTTTCGTTCATCATTTTTGGCCTGCACACACACCAGTGCTCATGATTTGATACGCTTCCATTACTTTGGCTACCGCATGGTAAGGTGTATAACGACATTCACGAATATCCGCTTCGATTTGAGGCAATTGCGTTTTTATCTGGGGATGTTCAAAAAACATATTTTTCAGGTGCGCTTCAATTAAAGAATAAAACCATTGCAATGCCTGATTATTTCTTTGCTCGTAGAAAAATCCTGAAGATTTTGTTTTATTACAAAAAGACATGATAACATTCCAGATTTCTGTAATACCTTCTCCTGTAACAGATGAACAGGTATACGCATGCGCATGCCATCCTGGAATTGAAGGTTGTAAATAGTGAAGTGCTCTTTCAAACTCATTTTTTGCGGATTCAGATCGAATTTTATTGTCACCATCAGCTTTGTTGATCAATATGGCATCTGCCATTTCCATAATGCCTTTTTTGATCCCTTGAAGTTCATCGCCTGCATTAGCAAGCATCAGCAGCAGGAAAAAATCAACCATTGAACGAACAGAAATTTCACTCTGACCGACGCCGACTGTTTCAATCAAAATAATATCAAAACCAGCAGCCTCACAAATCATCATTGTTTCACGTGTTTTCTGGGCAACACCGCCTAATGTTCCGCTGGATGGTGATGGACGAATAAAGCAGCGTCGATCTCGGGATAATTTTTCCATTCGCGTTTTATCACCTAGAATGCTGCCACCTGTCAAACTGCTGCTTGGATCAACCGCCAGAACAGCAATTTTGTGCCCTTTTTCCAGTAATAAGCATCCTAAAGCTTCGATAAAAGTGCTCTTACCAACACCAGGAACACCTGTTATCCCTATACGAATTGATTTTCCAGTGTGTGATGTTAATTGATTTAAAATGGCCTGCGCCATCTGTCTATGTTGAGTTGAATGGCTTTCAATCAGTGTGATGGCACGTCCGAGAATGGATCGTTCCTGATTCATGATGCCTTGAATGTAATCATTTTCGGTTAATTTTTTTCGGGGGATGATCTTCTTTTTCGTTAGATTACATTTTGATTGATACGCTGGATTGCCATCATGACCATCACAAACACCCTGAATAATGCTTGATGTATATGCTTTGCAGTGATTTTGTGCCCATTCAGGCTTTTTTTGATTTGTCTGGATCATGAGATTCCCATATATTTTCCGATATACGCCAGTATGAGACCAAAAAGCATCAAACCAAAACCGAGACCGCGAAGGATTTCATCAGGTGTATGAATTAATTGAGATATCCAATATTTTACCTTTTCGGGAGATAAAAACCAGGGAATCGCTTCAATGATCATGATAAGGCCGATGATATATAGTATAAAGCCCATATGTGTCACCATAAAGTAAGATAAGAGTTCGTAAATTTTCGAGCATTCCTAAATATAACGTAACATTCTGATTAAACAGATTGTTTGTTTATTTTTTCTGCATACGCCAGTTCATTTCGAATGGTATTGGCACGATTCTTTAATTGTCGAATTTCTTTATACACTTTATGAATCAATTCGTCCCGATCATCAAGGGAATAATGGTCTGTCGGAATTGGCTTTCCAAATAAGACGACAATTGGACCTGCACCATGATTAATCCATCCGGGCGGTAAAATTTCGTTTGTGCCTGCTATTGCAGCAGGAAATATTGGCACTTTCGCTTTAATCGCTAAGTGAAACCCCCCTTTTTTGAACTTTTGCAATTTTCCATCGCGCGACCTTGTGCCTTCAGGAAAAACATATATTCGCTTGCCATCAGAAATACTTTGGGCTGCTTTTTCCAAACTTTGGAACGCATTTGACCTATTACTTCTGTTGATATAAATATGACCCATTGCCCAGAGGCTTTGGCCAAAAATTGGAAAATAAAACAATGTATGTTTCACCAAAAAATGCAGTGGATAATTTTTAGAAAGATAAATAAAAGTCGGCGGGTCCAGATGGCTTTCATGATTGGACATTAAGACCCCGCCAGATTGATTTTCTATTATATTTTCAATGCCTTCAGTGTGAATTTTTGTAATACCAGCTGCTTTCATCAAACCATATGACCAGTATCTGGAAATGGGCCACCAGAAGCGGCCAGATGTATCACCGAGCAATGCGACAATCATAGCGGATGCTGCCGCGATAGTTGTCCCGACAATACCATATAGATACGTTAAAATTGTTGTAATGATCCAACGCATTATTGAGCTATCCTTTTCATCAGTTCAATAATATCTGGCAGGCCCAATTGATGATCATCATTAAAATCCATGTGAGAAAGATTGGCTTGCCTGACAGATAAACCCTTTATTGTTTGAATCCGCATTGGTTGACCATTTAAATCAATGCCAATTAATTGATAATTATAGAATATATTGCTTAAAATAGTCTTGTCAATAAAACAATAATCCGCACCCTTTAATTCGTTTCCCTTTGTTTTGATGAGATTTGGGGTAATATTGATATCATTGGGATTTAATGGTGAATTTCGAAAAATTTGGAATCCTAAGAGATTCCTTTCACAGTCAGTAGACCATGTCAGTTTGATACTGCTTTGTTGGGAGATTGCATGAAACCTGACAACGTTTTCATTCAAATCCTGATTGCGTACCAGCAGATTGAGATAACCGAATTGTTCACCAAACCCGGACTTAAAAATGGGTGGCAAGTCTGGATATGTTATCCCCGGTGCGAATTCACGAGAAAGACTGTATGCATTTGAAAGCACATATAGTTTATTTTCGCTTTGATCCCAAATTTTAAATGTCAGAGTATCCCCAACGTTTGCACCATCCTTGGTCGCTGTCACGCTGTCATCGGCAAAAATTGTCACAAAATAATATCCCGGATAATTATTACCAATTTTACATGCACCAATTAATAAAGGCTCATTATCATTGTTAGAAACAAAGACACCCAATTCATCATTATTGTTTTGAATACTTCCGCTTTCAAATGAGATTTTACCCACATATTGATGATACGAATTTGTGGTTTTATATTCGGTAAAATAAGTAGTCTGTGCATAAATATAAGGCTGCGCTAACAAAGAACAGGCAAGTATTGCGAAAAATCTGATAGACATACGCATAATATCCTCATTTTCTAAAATGAATAACGATTTCGAATCAAACATATTGATATTACTATCAAAATGCACATAAAACATAAAATACCAGAATTCGTATTTGTTGGTATGGAACGCCTGGAAACACTTTCAGAAAGATGGGTTGACATGGCAAGATGAAGGTAGCCCAATTGTTCATGTTGCGTAGACTGGAAAGAGGGTGGGAGATTGGGAAGTATTAAACCAGGGGCAGTCTCAATTGAGAACTGATTTTGCAATAAGGTTTGTTCAATATTGTACTGGCTGCTCCATACCTTGAATACGAATGGGTCATCCAATAACGCACCATCTTTTTGGGGCGTTTGGGCATCATCACCATAGATACTAATCAGATAGTAATTATCTACTGTACTTCCAACAGTAGTTTTACCCACCATAAGTTCGCCGCCATTTCCATCATCGACAAATACCGCAATTTCATCTGTGCCATTTACTGGATCATGATTATTGATTGACAATTTTCCAGCAAAATGAACCCAGGTATTTGTGGGGGATGTATCTGGAAAATGAGCGTGTACAAGGGAAATTGTAAAAATAAACAGCACTGATAATATGAGTGTTATTTGTGTTTTCATTCTTTTTCCTGATAGTTATAGTTATAACCTCCCCAAAAGCTCGGACACAGATTCTGAAATATCTTGAATTGCTTTCATATGGTTTTCTGATGCCTGAGAGCTGCATGCTTCATCCGCAAATTTGGGAACAATGAGTTTGTGAACATCCACTTTGCGCCCAATCCCCATTTCGTCAATCATATATTGTTGAATCTGTTCCAGATCTTGAATTATCGGATATAAATTATCAGTTTTGATCCCCAGTGGATGCTGTAAAACATTTTCCAGCATGCTTGATGTCAGCCCCAATTGACTACCTGAATCAAAAAAATTGACACCAATTTGTGCAGATGTTCGGGGCTTGCTTTTAATAAACAGGCCGGAACGTACCAGCAAATTGGTGAATTCCTGGACCGCTTCAGGAAAATCCGCAATAAGCTGGCGTTGAATGGCAACAACACAACAAGGATGATAATCCCATATTTCACTGGATAAATACATCAATTCGGCACTTCCATCGCTGATTGCCTTAGAGCCCATTGGTTCTGCAACCATGAACCCTGCAACTTCCTCATTGTGAACAATTAAGTCGGGCATCTTGATTGGCGGGACAACTTCAAAAAAAACATCCGCATTCGGATTATCGGTAAGGCCTGGATTTAACCCTATTTCCCGCATAAACATGAATGCAAGCATATGATGGATAGATAACAAATGCGGAATATAAAAAATTTTATTACGATAGATATCTCGAAGCTGCTCAGTGGTATCCTCATTTTTCTTACGCACACATATGCTGCCATTTTTGTGGGCATATAATATGATATTGATAGGAACCTGATAAGCAAACAAATCCATAGCAATGGGGGCTAGAACAAAGGCCGCTTCAACATCACCTGTTTCTAATGCATCCTGCACCGCATTCCAACTTTCTGCACACTGTGTTTCCAATTCAAAATATTGAGGCACAATTTTTTTAGAATCAATAAAATATTTGAGCACCGCCAGAGTCAGATGGTCAGTAATTTGAATGTGTGCAACTTTGAGTTTCAGTTTTCCAGATTTTGAAACACGCGGCTCAAAAGTTTTCTGAGGTGAATCCGCCGCTTTTTTGCCATATAAAACGCGGTCGATCACCTTTTTTAATTCTTTGGTACTGAATGGTTTAATCAGATAATCATTGGCACCGGCATCAAGGGCTTTCTGGAAGGAAAGTTTTTCTCCCTGAGCGGTTGCCATAATAAATGGAACAGATTTTGAGATGTTGGCAGCGCGAACCCATTTTAATAATTCATAGCCTGTTTTTTCAGGCATATTCCAGTCACTGATAATCAGATCAAAAGGTCCCAGTCGGGTCAATTTTTCTATGGCATCGCTGCCATTCTCAGCTTCAACAATGTGATCATAACCAAGCTCTTGTAACATTGCCACAGACATTCTGCGAACTGTTCGGGCATCCTCGACAAATAATATTTTTTTTTGTTTCTCCACGATAAAGGATCCTTTCTCGCTTTCAAATAATTATTATGCCAAATTTTTCTGAGCCTACTAAAACACAATGGCTTTTTTTCATAAAAATATTGTCCATCATGGGTTATTGCCCAAACTGAATTTTTAATGAATCAAAGTCGTTATTCATTCGATATCCATTGCTTACATTGACTTTAAAAGTTTGAAAAAATTGATTTTCAATATCTTCTTCTGAAAAACCAATGGCTGATAAAGAGTGTCCATATACCGCACCTGTATCAATATTAATGGCAATCATATCTTCAATGCCGGCTTCAAATCTATATTGACTTTGAAATGCATTGTAATATGAAACAAGATCCTTATCTGGTGTTGTCTTGAACTTGATAAAAGGAAGTTCGGAGGCAATATCATAGCCATCAATTTTATGCCACATCTTATCCAATCGAGGTGTTGGAATATGGCCATGAACAAGGATAAAATCCGCATAACGCTCTTTGGGATTTGCTCGATCCCAGAGCATTGAATCTTCAATCCATACATTATTGTTGTTTAGCCATTCATGATAATCATGATAGTTTTTAAGGGCCAGTTGTTCTGAAATAGAATATTCTCTATTTAACAAACCATGAACAAATGCAAATTTTTGAGAACCAATTTTTTCCTCATGGCTTAATTTTAAATTTTGAAAAAAATTGATATATTTTTCTTCAAGTTTCAATGCATCAGGTTCAAGATCTTCATCATTATCATTTAACTGTAAATTGGGATTAAATGATAGTGCCGTTCGTTGGCCACCATTGCCGCGAAACCAGACATTACCAAAACTCTGAAACAAATCAGATTGGTTTACAAATTGAAGCAATAAATCTTCATGATTTCCCATTAAAAAGATTTTTTCGCAGGGTAAATCAAGTAAATAATCAATTACCTGTTTTGATGATGGACCATGATCAATATAATCACCCAGGAAAATCAATTTTTCGAGTTCATAATCTGTGCGCTTATGAAACCACAAAATTTTTGAAATCAATCGGGTTAAGGGATCAAGCATTCCATGAATATCTCCAATTGCCCAAATCATAAGGACTCCTTTTTATTGAGGGGTTATTTGGGATATGTCTCATCATTATTGATTCGACACTCTTTATCATTTTGAATACCATTCTATTCTGAAATGAGCGGTTTGTCAATTTTCATTTATGATTTTATCTGCATCTTTCATATTGGGTGAAAACGCGTTAAAACTTCAATCAAAAAAGGGTATTTTTTTTGGCCCTGAAAGGTATCAAACCTATGTTCGACTCCAAACAAAAACCGAAACCAAACCCATGTTAGAAATCAATGTAGGGGCGAACATAAGGTTCGACCCTACACTGGTTTTGCTCATATGTAAAAAGTGTAAAAAGAGGACGTGTATGATTATATGCTTTTATTGGCAAGAGGTTGAAAATTTCGAAGAAAAGCATAAAATCATAGGCGTCACCTATTCTTCCACTATTCTTCCATATATAAAATATTATTTTTGCCCTGTAAGAGCGAATTAAAATAAAATAAAATCACGAACTATTAGACATTTTAAAACTTAATATGCTATATTCTATGATTAAACAGTATCCAATATCATAATTCCGGGTTAATTCTTTTAAGTGTAACCAAAATAGCCGGTGAATACAATTTGCTCATCATTTTTTTGAACCAGGATTACACTGAATAAGATGAATAAGATGATTAAAATACTGTGTTTATTTCATCTTATTCATCTTATTCAGTGTAATCCTGGTTCAAAAAATGGTGAGAGAATTTAAATTCCGGCCATTTTGGTTACACTCAATTCTTTTCCGGAAAACGCATAGAAAAAAAGTAGAGGACGACTGAATGACTCGAGAACAACAATATTCAATATTTATACTTGTATCACTGATAATATTATTTGTAATGTCAACATCTGAAAGTTTTGCGCAACAAATCATAAAAAATGACCTAATAGAAGTTTTGCCTGATTGTTCTGTATTTCAAAAAAGAATAGACCCCTTTATTCATTACCTTGGATACGCTAAAGAAGGTAGAATATTAAATGGGTTGGCTTTTTTAACAACTGATGTTGTCTTTAATGAGTGTTGGGGATACAGAAGTCTGATAGCAACGTTGGTTGGCGTAAACACTGAGGGAAAAATTATTGGCGTTAAGGTGTTAAGCG
>Ga0272440_1001051_pt1 | contig 23005 bp, 15 predicted proteins | sample SSMMMBAug17_FD_192440 | JGI IMG/M metagenome (GOLD analysis project Ga0272440, IMG submission 192440) | Marine sediment archaeal communities from Little Sippewissett salt marsh, Falmouth, MA, United States - SSM-MMB-Aug17 | ecosystem: Environmental > Aquatic > Marine > Wetlands > Sediment ...
GATTTTAATGTTTGATTTTCTTCTTTCAACAATTTAATCTCTTTATCTTTTTCAGCTTTAATTTCTTTAATGGCTTCAATAATATAGGCATTAAAGCTGTAAGAAAATTGAAGTGTTTTTATCTGGTCTCCTTTGGATATCAGCTTTTTGTCTTTGCCTCTGGGTGTATCATCTGCAACCCAATTGGGAAAATATTTTTCAACATCCTGTGCGATAAACCCTGACCTTATGCCTGTTTGATTTCCATGTTCATCAGGATGTATCCATTCATAGCAGACACCTTTCAATTGAGATATTTTTTTGAACGCATCAGATATAGGTTTAATATTCTTTTTCAATCGTTTGTCTGAAATAGTAGCCCATGATCCGGTTGAATTGGCGGCATTACCATTGCAGTATAATTGATAACTACCGCTGTACTGGGACCCTATGCCAATATTTTGTCCACTATTTGACATTAATATGCTGCTTCCAGCAGTACTAATTTTGGAATAATTATCACAGACACTGAAATATAATTTTTGAGTTGTTGTTGTATTCCCCATAATAACAAAGTTTGACCACTGACCACCATTAAAATTTGTAGTACCTGAAAAAGTAGGGCTGGTAGAAGATAATTTTGAATCTAATTGTGTTTGAATGGCACTGGTAACGCCATTCAAATATCCAATTTCAGAGATGGAAACACCAGTAGCGCCCTCACCAACAAGATCGTCAATGGCTGAATATCTATCTGTCGATATATTGCCTGTCAGGCTTGATGCTGGAATAGAATTAAGGCGCCCCCAATAAAAAGTACCATCACCATTTGATTGCAGCAATTGTCCATTTGTTCCAGGTGTCAATGCGCCGCTTGAACCTGCAAGCTTTTCTGTTGTCACAGCACTACTGAGAAGTTTTTCTGAAGTTACTGCACTATTGGCTATTTTTGATGATGTAATGGCTGCGTCTGTAACACTTAACGCCACACCAGCTCTAAGAACACTTCCAATCTCTTGCCTTGGCGACATTTCCGGGTCACTTCCAACAGATAAACCAATATATCTGGCCTGTTCATTTATCGAAAGGGCAATTGGATTTGATTCAGATTTTCCAAGCAACAAATCAAATCCACCTTTTGTGACTGTCACAGGTAAAGATTCAGTCCACAGGCAATTATTTTGATTACCATATAGCTTGAAAGTCATATTGAGTGTTGAGCTTATTGGAGAACCATTTGCGTTTTCAAGTCGGCCCTGGAATGTGAATGTGTTTATTGGGTCTGCTGAAAAAGCGTTTGCCGATACATTTATTATAGTAAATGATATGCAAAAGATGATTATTGAATGTATTCTTTTCATAAAAAATACTCCTTTTTTTTTCAAATCGGACAATATTTAATCATTGAAATATTCCACTGATATCATATACAATGTCCATAAGTTGATTCTTCTTGTTCAGTGAAATCAAATTCATTCAATGCTTTGCCTTGTTTGGGATAAAGTTGCATGTTTCTGTTGCGGCCTTCTTCGTCTTCGGAAATTTGAAATGATTCTATGGACATAATGAGTTGTTTGTCATAATCATCGATTGGACCGCAAGCGCAATTATAGTATGCACTTGAGCTAAATGCATACCTCAATTTTTTAATTTACATTTTTTCGATAATAGCTGAAATGTGATTTTTTGTCAAACTAAATACATAAACTGAAAAATCCATCGGTCTTAAACCACGAACCATAATCTTTAAGGTTATGTAGAACCCTAAAATTTCATAACGCCATGATCAGCTGCGAGGTACGCTTCAGATGGATCCTTTTGTTAGCTCACTTTCTGATGAATTCGTTTTTCTTTAATCAAATAATTGGGGTCAGAGTAAAATTAAGTTATCAGCTTAAGCTTAATTTTACTCTGACCCCAATTATTAAAATTAAGTTATCAGTTTAAGCTTAAGCTTAATTTTACTCTGACCCCAATTATTTTGCAGTGGTTAATTACCGCTTGACAATACATTAATTTACTGTTTTACTTGATGTTCAAATTTTTTCGTAAAACAACAGTTCAGGAATACTTTGAGAATAACTTCCCCATTATTGATCTTGTTTGTTTTGAGGTAGATATACTGTAGAGTTATATCATGCTATGTCGCTACACGACCTTATGTTCCGAGTATTCCCAAATACTTAATTTAAAATAAAATGTAACAATAATCTCAAGGAGGGCGAATAAAAAATGGCAAAAAAAATAGTTATGGCATTAGATCAGGGAACAACCAGTTCAAGGACAATATTATATGATGAAAAAGGGGATGTGATTACTTCCGCAAGTGAGGAATTTCCCTGTTTATATCCCAAACCAGGGTGGGTAGAGCAAATACCTGATGATTTGTGGCGCACGCAAAAAAACACAATGGATGCGGCATTGCAACAGGCCAATCTGACTTACAGCGATATCACCGCAATTGGTATCACAAATCAAAGAGAAACTGTTATTGCATGGAATAAAGACACAGGAGAACCTGTACACAATGCCATCGTATGGCAGTGTCGGCGTACTGCAGAATATTGCGACCAGCTCAAAGAAGAAAAATTTGATTGTGTCATTAAAGAAAAAACCGGACTGGTTACTGATGCTTATTTTTCCGGTACCAAAATGCGTTGGATTTTAAGAAATGTCGAATCTGCCAGAGAATTGGCCAGGCAGGAAAAACTTCTTTTTGGAACTGTTGATACATGGCTTATATGGAAATTGACAAATGGTATGACCCATGCCACTGATGTCAGTAATGCCAGTCGAACAATGATTTACAATATTCGTGACTTAAAATGGGATAAAGAATTGCTGGATAAAATGAGCATTCCCATTGAAACGCTTCCTGAAGTGAAACCCTCTTGTGGAATTATCGGCGTGACTGATAAATCAATGTTTGGAAGTGAAGTGCCAATTGCCGGTGTTGCAGGGGATCAACAAGCCGCTTTATTTGGTCAGTGTTGTTTTGAAGAAGGGATGACTAAAAATACCTATGGTACGGGCTGTTTTATGATGATGAATACCGGTAACAGCATTATCACATCTGAACAAGGGCTTTTAACAACCATTGCCTGGCAGATAGGTGATAAAGTGACCTATGCTCTTGAAGGTTCTGTGTTTATTGCTGGTGCTTTGATGCAATGGATGCGAGATGGATTGGAAATTTTTTCTGATGTTAAAGATACTGAAAAAATGGCGACTTCGATTGATTCCACTGATGGCGTTTATATTGTACCCGCTTTTGTTGGTTTGGGTGCACCCTATTGGGATCCCTATGCGAGAGGTACAGTTGTTGGATTGACCCGAGGCACGACAAAAAATCATCTGGTTCGGGCGGGGCTGCAATCCCTGGCTTATCAATCGTATGATTTATTAATTGCAATGGCCAAAGATTCGGGTGTAAATCTAAAATCATTAAAAGTCGATGGTGGCGCGTGTGCCAATAATTACTTGTGTCAGTTTCAAGCGGATATCCTGGGGATTAATGTCAGTCGTCCAAAAATGATTGAAACCACTGCAATGGGCGCTGCATTTCTTGCTGGAATCGCAACTGGTGTTTGGAAAGATACCCAATCTGTTGAATCTATTTGGAAAGAAGATCGTGTTTTTTCTCTTCAGAGATCCCAGGAAAAAGTTGATCAATGCCTGAAAGGATGGCACAAGGCCGTTGACAAAGCAAGAGGTTGGATTGATAAATAATCAACTGTACCTGACAAACATACGAAAACCCTTTCAAGATTATTGAATCCAGGAGGATGATATGACTGGCAATGACAAAATCAAAGAAAAAAGCATCGACCCCAGTGTCCATCAAATGTTGGAAAGAGCCCATTCCCTTGGCCTTGAAACCGCATGGGACAGATATGAAGCCATGCAGCCCTTATGTGGATTCGGTGAACTGGGGGTGTGTTGTCGAAATTGCAATATGGGACCTTGCAGAATCAGTCCTTTCGAGGATGGGCCTCAAAAAGGAATCTGTGGGGCAACAGCAGATATCATTGTTGCAAGGAATCTGATTCGTATGATTGCTGCGGGTGCTGCCGCCCATTCCGACCATGGTCGTGATCTGGCCCATACCCTTTTATTGACTGCTGAAAGAAAATGCAGTGGATATAAAATTAAAGATAAATTAAAACTTGCCGCACTGGCAAAAGAATACAATATAGAGTTTATTCACAGATCAGTTGATGCTGTCGCATTGGATCTTGCCAAAGCGGTATATGCAGAATTTGGCAGACAAGAGGGCTTTTTACAATTCACAAGAAGAGCGCCTGAAAAAAGAATAAAAATCTGGCAAAAATTTGGTATTGATCCAAGAGGAGTTGATCGCGAAATTGTGGAAATTATGCATCGGACACATATTGGTGTGGATAATGATGCCGTCAATTTGATACTTCAGGGGCTAAAAGCCTCAATTGCAGATGGCTGGGGAGGCTCTACCATTGCCACTGAAATTTCAGATGTTCTTTTTGGAACTCCAAAACCCATACGTTCTCAGGCGAATCTTGGGGTATTGAAGGAAGATCAGGTCAATATTATTGTTCATGGTCACGAACCGGTGTTGTCGGAAATGATTGTTGCTGCTGCGAATGAATCAGATCTCATATCCCTTTCCCACAAAAAGGGCGCAGCAGGAATTAATATTACAGGTATTTGTTGTACAGGAAATGAAGTCTGCATGCGTCATGGTATTCCTATGGCTGGAAATTTTTTGCAGCAGGAGCTGGCAATCATTACTGGAGCGGTTGATGCCATGATTGTTGATGTTCAATGCATTATGCCGGCAATTGGCCCGCTGAGTGAGTGTTTTCATACCAAAATTATTTCAACATCACCCAAAGCAAAATTTCCATCAACAATCCACATGGAATTTCATGAGGAAAAAGGCATTGAAACAGCCAGAGATATCGTAAAAACAGCGGTTGAAAACTATTCAAACCGAAATCCAGAAAAGATCATGATACCCGAACATGTCACAGATTGCATGGTTGGATTCAGCACAGAGGCCATTATTGATGCTTTAGGTGGTACAACAGATCCACTCATTGAGGCCATCACGTATGGAAATATTAGAGGGATTGCTGGCGTGGTAGGGTGCAATAATCCCAAAATCAAGCATGATCATGGTCATGTTGCATTAGTAAAAGAATTGTTAATAAATGATGTATTGGTTGTAACAACAGGCTGCAATGCTATGGCATGCGCAAAGGAAGGACTTATGTTGCCTGAATCTGCTGAACAGGCTGGAGAGGGCCTGAAAGCAGTTTGCCAAACATTGGGCATTCCACCGGTACTACATATGGGATCATGTGTGGATATCAGTCGAATACTTACTTTATGTGCCGCAATAGCAAACAGGCTTGATGTCGATATTAGTGATTTGCCTGTGGCCGGTGCCGCACCTGAATGGATGAGTGAGAAGGCGGTCAGTATTGGCGCATATGTGGTTTCATCTGGAATTTTTACAGTCTTGGGGACTGTTCCGCCTGTTCTTGGCAGCAAATTGGTAACCGAAGTCTTGACAAAAACCGCAAATGATGTTGTTGGAGCCGCCTTTGCTGTGGAAACAGATCCCATTAAAGGCGCATCATTGATGGTTGCCCATATAGACAAGAAACGCGAAGCACTGAGTATTTGAACGAATTTTTTCTAAGAAAGGAGTTATTATGCAACAACAAAAAGAGATTTTTGTTAAAGTTGACCGGTGCGTGGGATGTCGTTCTTGTACAATAGCATGTGCAGTCGCTCATTCTGAGAGTCAAACGCTATTTGGTGCCATTTTTGAAACACCGATGCCTAGAAGCCGCGTTTATGTGGAGTGGGTGCCTCCTGACAAAAAAATTCCTCTGGTCTGCCGAAACTGTGATGAAGCCCCCTGTATGTCTGCCTGTATCAGCGGTGCCATTACACGAAACGCACATGGCATACTGATTACAAATATGGACAAATGTATTGGCTGTTGGACCTGTGTCATGGTTTGTCCATATGGTGTCATTGGGCGTCATTTGGAAAATCATAAAGCATATCGGTGTGACAGATGTCCGGATAGGGACATTCCGGCTTGTGTTGACGCATGTCCAACAAAGGCAATGGTGTATGGTACTGTTGAAGCCTATTCAAAATCGAGGCGGGAATATGCATCAAAAGAACTGGCACAATCAGTCAAGGAATAATCGCTATGGAAGATTATTATCGCTATCTCATTGTCGGAGCAAGTGCAGCAGGGATGGCTGCTGCACATACAATACGCCAATATGACAGTGATGGATCTATTGGTATTTTTACAGATGAAACAGATCCGCCTTATTTCAGGCCCCTTATTCCTTTTCTCATATCTGGAAAAAAGAAGTCTTTTGATATGTTTATGACAGGCTCCGGTCCTTATGTGAATAAAAACATTACAATCAATACTGGACATCGGATCACTGGATTGTCAGTCACTACAAAAAAAGTTTTTTTGTCTGAAGATATATCTGTTTCCTGGGATAAAATCCTGCTTGCAACAGGAAGCAGCCCATTTATGCCATCAAACATCAAAGGGCTGGATACACAGGGTGTTTTTGCGCTGAGGACACTTTCTGATGCACGAAAAATGGCACAATTTGCAGCACAATCAAATCATGCTGTTATGTTAGGCGGCGGCATTCTTAATTTAAAAACTGCCTTTGCATTGCTTGAAAAGGGCTTGAAAGTTACCCTTGTTGTGTACTCTCCTGAGGTTCTTTCTCAACTGATGGCCCCTGAAGATGCATTTTTGATCCGAAAAGCTCTGGATAAAGCCGGTCTTGATATAATTACAGGCGCCAATGCAACTGCCATTTTATCAAAAAATGGAAATGTGCAAGGCATCTTATTAGATAATCGTGTTGAATTACCCTGTCAAATGGTGTGTGTGGGTAAAGGTGTCAGGCCAAATATTGATTTTCTTTCAGACAGTCAAATTAAAGTGAATAAGGGAATTGTTGCTGATATTTATACAAAATGCAATGTTCCAGATGTGTACACTGCTGGTGATGTTGCGGTTACATATGATCCGGTATCTGAAACGTCCATGCAAACAGCATTATGGACAAATGCTGTGGAAATGGGCCGCTGTGCCGGTAAAAATATGGCGGGAATTAAAACCGCATACAGTGGCACATTTGGTGTTTTGAATGCCACACAAGTGGCAGATGAGCCTTTTGTTTCAATGGGCACTGTTCATACGAATGATGCCGATTATGACGTGTATCATCATCAAGCAGATCAGAGTTATCGAAAATTGGTATTTAATTCTGATGGAAATTTATTATTAGGTGCTGTATTTATTGGAAATATTAAAAATGCAGGTTTGTATCGATATGTGATTCGGGAAAAAATGAATATTCTTAATATCAAGCAAGAACTTATTGATCATCGGCTGCATTATGGACATTTTTCAGTTAAGTTTTAAGTCTGATTCACCTACATAAAAGAACGTTCAGGAAATTACATGCATTCCGAAATATTTCCCATGATCTGTACAAAAAATAAATTTTCTTAAAAGAAATATTTGACGAAATAATTATTTTGAAGTATGTCAGCGTACACAAATTATAAACGAGTGAATAAATGCATTAACAAATGTTATATTGAAAGTGTAACGTTTTAATTTTTAAAGAAATTGACGAGGAGGATTAATTTTGATCTCAATAGCCCATGCAATGGCCGCAAATGGCGGCGGAGCAGCCGGACCGGCAAGTGGTTTAACCGCGTTGATGCCGATGATTATCATTTTTGCAATTTTTTATTTTTTGTTAATTCGTCCGCAGCAAAAGAAGGCCAAAGAACATCGTGCGATGATTGATCAGTTGAAAACAGGTGATCGTGTCATTACAAGCGGCGGTATCTATGGAAAAGTAACCAATGTGAAGGATCCGGAAACAATTACATTGGAAATCGCTGACAAGGTACGTGTCAAATGCGTTCGAGCAAATGTCAGTGTACTGATGAATGAACAACAGGCAAATATACCAAAATCCGGACGCGCTGATAAATAGCACGTTGACTTTTGTGATTAATTTAAAGAAAGGAATAAGACCTTGAAAAACATAACACCACGAACCATCATTATATTATTGGTTCTTTTGGGTTCATTGCTTTATGTCTTGCCATCATTTCACATTGATGTCTGGCCACACAAAAAAATAAATCTGGGGCTTGACCTTCAAGGGGGCATGCATCTCGTTTTAGAGGTTGAGGCTGAAAAAGCTGTCGAAAGCACCATCGAACGAATGGGCAACGACCTTCGACGCGAATTGAAAACCAATCATATCAAATTTGCCAACCTTAAAAGAACCGCTTTTCAATTGCATCTCAATGTACTTGGAAACGAAAGCATTGACCGATTCAATCAGGTGCTTGATGATGATTTTCAGGAATTTAGAATCGTATCTCATAAACAGGATAACGAACAGCTCTCTATTGTGCTGGATTTACCAGATAGCGATGTCGAAGAAATTAAGAAAAAAGCTGCGGATCAGGCCCTTGAAACAATCCGAAATCGTATTGATGAATTTGGCGTGTCTGAACCAGATATCAGGCGGCAGGGGAGTCGTCGAATTCTGGTTCAATTACCAGGTGTCAAAGATCCGAGTCGGGCGAAAGACCTGATTGGAAAAACAGCTTTGCTGGAATTTAAACTTGTTGATGATCAACACTCTGTTGAGGATGCGCTCAAGGGAAAACCGCCTCTGGGTACAGAAATATTGTATGAAATATCCGAAAATCGGCAAACCCGGCGCATATCAAAAAAACCATATCTGGTTGAGAAACGTACCACATTGACCGGTGAATATTTGACAGATGCCCGCGTCAATATTGATTCACAATATAATGAGCCCTATGTTTCAATTGAATTTAACAAGAAGGGTGCGCGTTTGTTTGAGCGAATTACAGAATCCAATGTGCAACGTCGATTGGCCATTGTATTGGATAAAAAAATTCATTCTGCACCGGTCATTCAAGAGCGCATATCCGGGGGGGAAGCCCGAATCACCGGAAGTTTTACGCATGAGGAAGCCCACGATCTGGCTATTGTACTTCGCGCCGGTGCCTTACCTGCACCGGTTCATATTCTTGAAGAACGCACAGTGGGGCCATCATTGGGAAAGGATTCCATACGCAAAGGTCTTTCATCCATGATCATTGGAGGCATTCTAGTAATAATATTTATGGTAATTTATTATCAGGTCGCCGGATTGATTGCGGATCTTGCCCTTGCGTTGAATATTCTTTTAATTGCAGCGGGATTGGCAGGATTTCAGGCCACATTGACACTTCCGGGTATCGCTGGAATTATTTTGACGATCGGTATGGCTGTTGATGCAAACGTCTTAATTTTTGAGCGTATTCGTGAAGAATTGCGGGTTGGAAAATCACCCTTGGCAGCAGTTGATGCCGGTTATAACAAAGCAACATTGACCATTCTTGATGCAAATGTGACCACCTTAATAGCGGCTGTCGTTTTATTTCAATTTGGCACAGGCCCGGTCAAAGGATTTGCAGTGACACTCAGCCTGGGGGTTATTGCCTCTTTGTTTACATCACTGATTGTGTCTCGACAAATCTTTGATTCATTATTGATTAATCGTCAGCTAAGGAGTTTGAGTATATAATGCAATTCATTCAACCAGATATAAACATAGATATTATTGGTAAACGTTTTATTGGCTTTGCAGTATCAGGCGTATTGATATTGATCAGCCTCTTATCGCTGCTTTTGCATGGTGGTCCAAAATATGGGATTGACTTTGCCGGCGGTACACTGATTCAAATCAAGTTCAATGTGCCCACAACAGTGGACACAATCAAAGACGCACTGAAACCTGTTGGCATAACAGAAGCATCCATCCAGCAATATGGGGATGCTTCTAACAATGAGTACCTTGTTCGTGCGGATATTTCCTATAAAAAACTTGAAGGCTTGTCGGAAAAGGTTGGACAGGCTTTAATTCAGGCGGTTTCAGATCCTTCTGAAATGAACGATACCCAACCTTCACCAAAAACCCTGGAAAACAGTGAATCATCAGTTCCCACACCAACAACGCAAACTGAATCTCAAGAATTGGCAGATAAAGAAAACCTACAAACCACGTTACCGGCTGAAGTGCGACGCATCGAAATGGTCGGCCCCCAGGTGGGTAAAGATTTACGTGAAAAAGCATTACTGGCCATGTTCTTTGCTTTGTTGTTCATTACCATTTATATTTCCGGTCGTTTTGAGTTTAAATGGGTTGTCAGTGCTGTAATGGCTGGCGGTTTGATGGGAGGTGTTTATGTCATCAAATCAGTGGGGATCAGCATGCCCTTTCTCATTATTTTTGCACTGATTTTGGCGATGATTTTATTTTGGTGTTTACGACTGCAATATGCAATGGGAGCCATTGCTGCGTTGATTCATGATGTCACAATTACTGTTGGAATTTTTTCAATTTGTGGTAAAGAATTTACCCTTCCGATTATTGCTGCTTTATTGACCATAATTGGTTATTCGCTGAACGATACTATTATTGTGTTTGATCGTATTCGTGAAAATTCAAGAAAATTAACGCGGGATACATTTGATCAGGTGATCAATAAAAGTATAAATGAGACGCTGAGCCGAACCATATTGACATCATTGACAACATTACTGGTTGTGCTGACGTTATTCCTTTTTGGGGGAGGGATTATTCATGATTTTGCATTTGCCATGATCATTGGTGTTTTGATTGGTACATATTCATCAATTTTTGTGGCCAGTCCGATACTGCTTCTCTGGAAATTGCAAAAATAGAGCACTCGAATCATAGCATTCCTGTTTATGCTTCAGTTCTCTATATCCAAATAAATAAGGTCGTGTAGAGACGTTGTATGCTACGTCTCTACAGTACAATAACTCCAATACGAACAATATCAAAAATGAGGAACTTATTTTCAGGGCACCTCAAAAAAAAATGCGCCCTTATTTAGAATGCGCCCTCTGAGAAAAAAATATGAAATAGAACGATTTTGATTATGGGAATTAGAAATGGATCACATCCTGCCGTGGTTAACATTAAAAAATATTCCAGGCGTTGGAAATCACCTTTTTAAAAGGCTTCTGGATCAGTGGAAATCTCCAGAAATCATCTTACAGCAACCTTTGGATTTATTGACCTCAATTCAGGGGATTTCCAAAAGAGTTGCCGCTGAGATTGTAAAAAAAAATGCTAAAATCAATGCAAAAAAAGAAATTAAACGCGCTCAACAATTTGATATCACGATCTTGTGTATGAATGATGATCAATATCCGCCTTTACTCAGACAAATACCCGATCCGCCGCCGCTTTTGTATGTATATGGCCAATTGAGTCCATCAGATACATGCATCGCCATTGTGGGCTCGCGTACTTCAACAAGCTATGGCGAATCCTTTACCCGATCACTTGCCAAAGATTTGGTACACAACCAAATCACCATTGTTAGCGGAATGGCAAGAGGCATTGATACAGCGGCTCATAAAGGGGCATTGGATGCCAATGGCCGGACAGTGGCGGTTATGGGATGCGGCTTGGAAACTGTTTATCCTGGAGAAAATAAGACATTGTTTCATTCGATTGCCAGAAACAATGGTGCTGTTATTTCCGAATTCTCTATGGGGGCAAAACCAGAGGCATATCATTTTCCAAGTCGTAATCGAATTATCAGCGGCATGAGCATGGGAACCATTGTCGTAGAGGCAGGGAACAAAAGTGGATCTCTTATTACAGCGCGTCTTGCATTGGAACAAAATCGTCAGGTCTTTGCCGTGCCAGGGCAGGTCCATTCTGAAATGACCGAAGGTACGCATCGTTTAATCAAACAGGGTGCCAAATTAATTGAAAATGTTCAGGATGTACTTGAAGATTTGGGACCATTTATGAATTCACATTTGCAGGTATTTCCTCAAAAATCGATAAAAACAAGAGAAAAGGACTTACCCCCAATGGATTCATGTGAACAGTTAATCTGGGATCAATTGACTTTTGACCCTCAATACATTGATGACATTCAACATCATCTTGAATTGTCAACAAGTGTTCTATCGGTTCAATTGCTTCAAATGGAGATGAAAGGTCTTGTTGAACAACACCCGGGGAAACGATTTTCACGAGGCATTTTATGATAAAAATTGTTGGTTTTTTAGAATAGCAAAAAAGGATTGAATCATGAGTGATAAACCACTTGTAATCGTCGAGTCACCCACAAAAGTAAAAACAATCAAAAAATATCTGGGCAATCAGTACAATGTAACATCAACGATGGGACATATAAAGGATTTGCCAAAAAAGGAGCTTGGCATTGACATAGATCAAGGATTTACGCCCAATTATATTACGATCCCGGACAAAAAGAAGGTGATTCGCGAGTTAAAACAAAAAGCAGGTACTGCAACCGATATTTATTTGGCCCCTGACCCGGATCGTGAGGGGGAGGCCATTGCCTGGCACACTGCTGAAATTTTGAAGAAAAAGAACCGAAATTTTCACCGCGTTTTGTTTCACGAGTTGACTAAAAATGCCATTATTGAGGCAATCAAATCGGCTGAAAAATTAAATCCAAACAAATACGAGGCACAACAGGCACGACGCATATTGGATCGTCTGGTTGGATATCAAATCTCTCCCATTTTATGGCGAAAGGTGAAAAGGGGACTGAGCGCAGGTCGGGTGCAATCTGTTGCTGTGAGAATCATTGTTGAAAGGGAACGTGCAATCCAGGCGTTTGAGCCTGAAGAATACTGGACAATCACAACCATGTTGATTGCCGACAATAAACCCCCTGCTTTTGAAGCACGGTTGACAAGAATTTCCAATAAAAAAGCAAAAATTACAAATGGAACCCAGGCCCAAGAAATTGTAAATGATTTGGAAAAAGCAACATTTGAAGTTTCAAAAATTCTACGAAAAACAATTAAAAGAAATCCATTGCCACCTTTTATTACAAGTACCTTACAACAAGAAGCCAGTCACAAATTGCGTTTTACAACCAAAAAAACAATGGTCATTGCCCAGCAGTTATACGAAGGGATCGAAATTGATGGCGAACCTTTGGGATTAATTACATATATGAGAACAGATTCCACAAGAATTGCAAATGAGGCTGCCATGGAGGCCATGCAATGGGTTGATCAAAACTATGGGCCGGATTATACCATTGAAAAACCCCGATTTTTCAAAAATAAGAAAAAAGTCCAGGATGCGCATGAAGCTATTCGGCCAACATCGGTTTATAAAACCCCTGATGATTTAAAATCTTTTCTGACAAAAGAACAATTGGCTTTATACACCCTCATATGGAAACGATTTGTCGCCTCACAAATGCATCAGGCGCTGATTGATAATTTAACCATTACAATCACAGCCGATAAATATCAATTCTCTGCCGGAGTTTCGACAATCAAATTTAAAGGCTTCATGGCCCTCTATGTTTCATCAGAAGAAGAGTCCAAAAAACAAGAACAAAGTGAAAATTTCCCGCAGATTACTGAAAAATCAAATTTCAGTCGAGAAAAAATTTCGCCCTTACAGCATTTTACACAACCACCGCCTCGATTTACTGAGGCATCACTTGTAAAAGAACTTGAAGAAAATGGCATTGGTCGCCCCAGCACTTACGCATCAATTATTTCAACCATTCAAGATAAAAAATATGTAGAAAAAGACAAACGTAATTTTAGACCTACAGAAATCGGATTTATCGTAAATGATTTATTATTGAAAAGCTTTCCTGACATTATGGATGTTACTTTTACTGCAAATATGGAGAATAACCTTGATGAAATTGAGGCCGCACAAAAGGATTTAACTGCAACATTATCAACTTTCTATAAACCATTTGAAGAAAGTCTTGAAGTCGCCAACAAAGAAATGTTGAGCATGAAACGCACTGGAATGGCAACCGATATTACCTGTCCAAAATGTAATGAACATCATTTAAGTATCAAAAATGGAAAAAATGGATTATTTTTGGCATGTTCAAACTATCCTGACTGTACATATAGTTGTAATTATGAAAGAAATGAAAAAGGTGTTGTTCAGGCCATTCTCAACAAAGACCCTGAAATGACAGATGAAAAATGTGATAAATGCCAGAGCCCCTTGCTGATCAAAACAGGGCGATATGGACAATTCATGGCCTGTTCAGCATATCCAGAGTGTACATATACGCGATCTATGGGAGAACCCCAGAAACCAGTCTCCACAGGTGTTGCCTGCCCCAATGAGCATTGTAAGGGCACCTTGATGGTGAAAAAAAGTCGTCGGGGAAAGATTTTTTATGGATGCAGTGAATACCCAAAATGTGACTACGCTTTATGGAACAAACCCATTGACAGGCCATGTCCGGAATGTAACGCCCCATTTGTTGTTGAAAAAAGAACAAAGAAAAAAGGGCCCCATTTAGCATGTGTGAATAAGTCATGTAAATTTGAATTAAGTTTGGAAGAAAATTAATATGCCCGAAGGGCATTATGCTCAAAGAGGATAAAATGGATATAAAAGAAGCAATCGCAAAAGCAGTCAGTTTCAATCATTTGACTGAGGCGGAAATGATTGATGTTATCGATCAAATCACAGATGGTAAAGCAACCCCCGCACAAATTGGGGCATTGCTGGTTGCACTTCGGATCAAAGGAGAAACCATTGATGAAATAACCGGTGCAGTTCGCGTGATGCGCAAAAAATGTATTCCTATTCCATCGTATAATGCATCACAAGTGGCCATTGATCGAGATGAAATCAACCTTGAACAAGAAACAATTGTCGATACCTGTGGTACAGGCGGTGATGGCACCAAGACATTCAATATTTCCACAACAACTGCGTTTGTTGTGGCTGGTGCAGGTTTAAAAGTTGCCAAACATGGCAATCGCTCTGTATCAAGTTTGTGCGGCAGTGCTGATGTTATTGAAAAGTTGGGTGTCAATCTGGATCTAACACCAGAACAGGTGGGGCAATGTATCCAAAAAGTGGGCATTGGCTTTTTATTCGCGCCATTACTACATGGTGCCATGAGATATGTGATCGGTCCCAGAAAAGAAATTGGACTGCGGACCATTTTTAATGTTCTGGGGCCATTGACCAATCCAGCATCCGCATCTGTTCAGGTCCTCGGCGTTTATGAAAAGCAGCTGACTGAAAAACTGGCAGGAGTCTTGAAAAATTTGGGTTCAAAAAGTGCCTTTGTGGTCTATGGTGAAGGTTCTTATGATGAAATCAGCATTACCGGAACAACGCATATCACTCAACTTAAAAATAATAAATTGGACACATACGAAATTACACCTGAATCATTTGGGATGAAATCTGCAATGCCTGAAGACATCATTGGTGGTGATTCCCAAACAAATGCCACAATAACAAGAAATGTATTATCAGGAAAAATGGGACCATGCAGGGATATTGTTTTGCTCAATGCTGCGGCGGCCTTAATTGCTGCTGAAAAAGCCAGTGGCTTTCCTGATGGTATTGAATTGGCTGCAAAATCCATTGATTCTGGCGCTGCAACAGAAAAGCTGGATCAACTCATTGGGATGTCTAAATCATTCTCTTAGTTTTGATTGGTCGCTTGCCGGCGGCCATGAGCGATTGAAATGTTTGATCGACCGGTCCGACCCGACCGAAATGAAAACATATTTTCAGGGCGTTTCCAAATGAATAAATCCCAATATACCTGCCTCAGATAAAAAAATATAAATACAATTTGTATTGCCAATCATAACAATGTATAATAGTTTATAGCGCGTAACAAAAAAAGTGATTAATCAAAATAACAGACAGGTACTTCATGATACGAGTCTTAATCGTCGATGATTCATTGACCATTCGGGAATACCTCAAAGAAATCTTTGTTATGGATGGTAATTTTGAGGTCGTTGGTGAAGCACGGGACGGCCATGAGGCCATAAATAAAGTTAAAATGACCCATCCGGATATCGTTACAATGGATATTCAAATGCCTGGCATGGATGGTTATGAAGCGACCCGCAGAATTATGGAAGAACATCCTGTTCCCATAGTGATAGTCAGTGCATCCTGGATTCCTCAAGAAGTCGAATCAACTTTCAAGGCCATGAAAGTGGGGGCAATTGCTGGCATCAGAAAGCCCAAAGGAATTGGCTCTCGCAACTATACAGCAGACATCAATGAAATGATTAACACAATCAAGCTCATGTCTGAAGTTAAAGTGATTCGAAGACGGCCCCTATTATCGAAAAAGCATCACAATAGCAAAAATGAAATTATTACTCATACGGAAAACGTCAAAAAATCAAACTATGAAATTTTGGCCATAGGTGCATCTACCGGTGGTCCACCTATTTTGCAGAATATTTTATCAAAACTTTCTCCGGGGATCAGTGTTCCCATTGTTATCGTACAACATATTACATCCGGATTTACCAGTGGTCTTGTGGATTGGCTAAATAAAACAACCCCTTTTTCAATTCAGATTGCTGCTGACAAACAATTATTGCTCCCTGGAAATGTCTATTTTGCACCTGATAATAAACACATGGGTGTTAGATCAAACAAAACAATTTTTCTGAGTGATGCGCCTCCAGAACATAGCATCCGGCCATCAGTCTCTTTTTTGTTTCGTTCTGTAAATAAATCCTTTGGCAATAAAGCCATCGGAATTTTATTAACCGGAATGGGTAAAGATGGTGCGCAAGAGTTAAAAGAAATGCATGACAATAATGCAATAACCATTGCCCAGGATAAGGAATCATCAACAGTTTTTGGCATGCCCGGTGAAGCGGTTCGCTTAAATGGCGCAAAATACACGCTGTCACCAGAAAATATGGTGCGTCGATTAAACTATTGGATAGGATAGTATCATGGACAATGTACGTATACTTATTATTGAGGACAGTCTAACCCAGGCACTTCGCCTTCAGGACAGTCTTGAAAAGCATAATTATGAAACAAAGATCGCCAATAATGGCAAAGCGGGCCTTGATTTGTTAATTGAGCATCCTTACACCCTTGTTATCAGTGATATCATTATGCCGGAAATGGATGGCTATGAATTATGCCGGCAAATAAAAACCAATGAAAAGTTGAAAAATATTCCTGTGATTTTATTGACCTCCCTTTCCGATCCCCATGATGTTATTGAAGCCCTTGAGTGTGGCGCTGACAATTTCGTTACCAAACCATACAATGAAAAATTTTTGGTCTCACGTATTCAAAATATCCTGATCAATCGTCAACTTCGGCTTGATGGCATGTCTGAAATGGGCATTGAAATTGTTTTTGCTGGAAGAAAACACTTTATCACATCCAGTCGAATGCAGATTGTAGATCTTTTGTTTTCAACTTATGAGAATGCGATCCAGAAAAATTCTGAATTAGAACAAGTCAATCGTGAACTTGTAATGACACAGCGCGAGCTTGAGCAAAAAAATATTGAACTGGCCCGACTTAATGAACAAAAAAACTATTTTCTGGGAATGGCTGCCCATGATTTAAGAAATCCAATGGGCGCAATTTTTAATTCCAGCGACCTGCTTATTGAAGAAGATCTTGGGCCCTTAAATGACGAACAAAAAGAGATGATCGGTGCGATTAAAAATGCCAGCGAATTCATGCTCAACCTGGTGAATGATTTTTTGGATATCGCCCATATTGAATCCGGAAAATTGACATTGAATCAGGAAAATGAAAATATTTTCAGTCTCCTTAAAAATTATGTGCAGTTTAATCATAATTTTGCGGTAAAAAAGCAAATATCTTTGGATTTTCAATATACTGATATCGAATCACTGCCATTGATTTCCCTTGATAAGTCAAAAATTCAACAAGTCATGAACAACTTGATCAGTAATGCCATCAAGTATACTCATTCAGGTGGGGCGATCCAGGTCATCCTTGAAAAACAAAAGGACCATGTTCTCATTTCAGTCAAAGATAATGGCCAGGGCATTCCTGAAAATGAATTAGAACAATTGTTTGCCCCTTTTCAGCGAACAAGTGTTCAAAGTACTGCTGGCGAAAAAAGTACTGGGCTGGGCCTGGCCATTGCCAAAAAAATTGTCAATGCCCACAATGGTGAAATATGGGTCGAAAGTATTGTAGGTAAAGGAACCACATTTCATTTGACATTACCTTTTTCCGGTGAAACTGTTTTATCGAAACAAACTATTGAAAAAAAAGAGCCGCCGGGTTCTGAAAAAAAGCAATACCGGTCAAGTGTTAAATCATCGGGTATTTTATTGGTTGAAGATAATATAACCAGTAGAAAAGTGGCCTTGAAAATGCTTGAAAAAAAGGGCTATCAGGTTGACTTTGCAGTAAATGGTCATGAAGCCATTGAAAAATTGAAAGTTAAAAATTATGGTGTTGTTTTGATGGATCTCAATATGCCTGAAATGGATGGTTTTGAAGCAATTAAAGTAATCAGAGATCCAAACTCCACAGTCATGAACCATGACGTTCCTGTGATTGCCATGACTGCAACATCCACAGAGTTTGGACAGAATTCCGAAGAACTCATCAAAGCAGGTATGAATGATTTCTTGTTAAAACCCATGCATCGACAAAAATTATTTGAAAAAATTGAAACTTATATTGCCTCTCAAAATAACGAAAATGCTTACAAAAGTATCAAGGATTTGAAAGATAGAGATATTTTTAATCCGAATGTTCTATTGCAACAGGTTGAAAATGATAATGCGTTATATGACAGTATCATTAAACGTTATCAATTAAAATCACCCAAATATATAGATCGGCTTCATGCTGCAATTGTCCAAAAGAATAAAGATCTGATCACTAAAATCATGCATACGATCAGAGAAGAATCTGAAGCTGTTGGTGCAGTCATTATGGCACAACTGATTGAGCAAATGGAAGCGCTGTTTCAGAATGATGAATGGGATCAAATGTCCATGTATACCTATACACTTCATGATGCACTGGAAAAAGTCAATGATTTGATTGGACAGACAATGCAATCGAAAAAATAATTTTATCATTTATTATAAATATTTAAGACAATCATATTTATTATTTAACCCAAAAAAGAGATGAGGTCCACTTATGGAGAAAAAAAACACTGAATTTTTTGATGATGTTGAAAAGTGTGCTGATGAAATTTTAAATAAGGTCGGAAAAAAAGTTGTATTTGGTATGCCCCTTGGATTAGGCAAACCTAATGAACTGACCAATGCCCTTTATAGACGCGCTAAAAAGGATTCACGCATTGAACTGACCCTTTTAACAGCACTGTCTCTTGAAAAACCAGTTTGGAAAAGCGAACTGGAAAGACGCTATCTTGAACCCTTTGTCGAGAGAGTGTTTGGTGATTACGCCGAACTCGAATATGTCAGTGATTTGAGAAATAAAAAATTACCACATAATGTAACACTTACCGAACTGTTCATTAAGCCTGGAAGCTATATTGGTATTCCCCATGCCCAACAAAACTATATCAGCTCCAACTATACGCATATTGCAAGGGATGTTGTCAATGCAGGTTTGAACGCAGCAGCACAAATCATTTCAAAAAGAACTGAATCAGGAAAAACATTCTATAGCTTGAGTTGTAACCCTGACACTGCTCTTGATGTTTCACTCATGCTCGAAGAAAAAGCCAAAAAAGAGGGCGGAAAATATCTCATTATTGGTCAGGTCAATGACAATTTGCCTTTCATGTATGGTGATGCCGAGGTTGAAGAAGATAATTTTGATATGATTATCGACAATTCTGAATACTATACCCAATTATTCGGCGCACCAAAAATGTCTATGGGCAATGCAGATTACATGATCGGCCTGAATGCCAGTACGCTGATAAAAGATGGCGGAACGCTTCAGATTGGTATTGGTTCTCTGGGTGATGGCATTGTCTATGGTTTGACCATGCGTCAAAAGCATAATGACTTGTATAATCGTCTGGTTGCTGAATCTCGCATTCTTGCCCGATATGGAGACTTGATTGATGCTTATGGCGGTACAGATACTTTTGAAGAAGGTATTTTAGGTTCAACTGAAATGCTTGTTGATGGCTACCTCGAATTGATCAAAGCCGGAGTTGTTAAGCGGAAAACGTATAACAGTGTTCCCATCCAAAAGCTGGTAAATGAAAAGAAAATTACAGACAAAATCACACCAAAAACTCTGGAGGCCTTAATTGAAGAAAAGGCTGTTGATAAACAAATTTCTGAAAAAGATTTTAATTTTTTACAGGAATATGGCGTCATTAAAGACGATCTCACATTCAAAGATGGGTGCATAAAGGGCGATAATATTGAAATCCCCGGTAATCTTGCTGATCAGCAAAATTTGCAACAGGTTATGGATAAATGCCTGGGCGAACATTTGAAAAAACCCATTATTTTGCACGCCGCATTTTTTCTTGGCCCCACAAATTTTTATGAAAATCTCAAGTACATGTCCGAGGAAGAACGCCGCATGATTCACATGACCAGTGTATTAAATGTGAATCATTTGTATGGAAATCACTGGGCCAGTTATGATTTAAAAATGCTGCAACGCAAGCATGGTCGTTTTGCCAATGCTGCGCTCATGTGTACGCTTTCAGGAGCGATTGTTTCTGATGGCCTTGAAAATGGTCAGGTCGTCAGTGGTGTGGGGGGACAATACAATTTTGTATCAATGGCACACGCACTGCCTGATGGAAGATCCATCCTAATGCTTCGCTCCACCCGAAGCAAAGGCGGTGAGCCGACTTCGAACATTGTCTGGAATTATGCCCATTGTACCATTCCAAGACACTTACGCGATATTGTTGTGACTGAATATGGCATTGCAGACCTACGCGGACGCACTGACAAAGATATTATCATTGAATTGATAAAAATTGCAGATTCTCGTTTTCAAGAAGATTTGATCCAGACAGCTAAGAATGCAGGAAAATTACCCCAGGACTATCGCTTACCTGATTTCTTTAAGAAAAACACCCCACAGCGCATTGCTGATGATCTTGCCCCATACAAAGAGCAAGGATTGTTTGTTCAATATCCATTTGGAACTGATTTGACTGATGAAGAACTGGTGCTGGGAAAAGCATTGAATGAATTGAAAACCATGATGAATGACAGCCTGGGATCAAAAGCAGCTAAATTAGGCAAGGCCATGACAATATTATCCATTCCAAAAGCTGCCAAACCTTATTTGCAGCGTTTGCAACTCGATAAACCATCATCTGCAAGAGATATCATGATGCAGAAAATGGTGTTGCATGCTTTGATTAGCGGTGGATATGTTTAATATGAATTAACCCAATCATTGGAACGTTATGATTTAACGTTACCAGTCATCAATATATAAGGAGAGTGAAATGCTCAAATTCAAAAATGGTGCGCTTGATTTCGTAACAATGGGTAAAGAAAACCTGAGACAGGTAAAACGTAATTATACCAAAGCATTACTTTATGAGGATATTATCCGGAATCGTGAGGGACAAATTACCCATGGCGGTTCAGTCGTTATTCGAACCGGCCATGCCCACGAAAGATCTCATAAAGACCGCTTTATTGTTAAAGATCAGATCAGTGAAAAGAAAGTCTGTTGGGGACCTCGAATTAATGAGCTGGAATTAATAAAATATGGCTCATTTATTACGAGATTATTGTCATATATGCAGGACAAAATTGCTTATGTTCAAAATTGTTATGTATGTGACAATACAGACTATAAGGTTCCCATTAGAATTGTAACAGAAACCGCATGGCACAGTTTGTATGCCCGAAATATGTTTGCACCAATCTATAATCAAAAGAATCCTGAAGCTTTTGAGCCGTCTTTTACAGTCGTTCATGTTCCCGGCTTTCAGTCTATTCCTGATGTCGATGGGACCAATTCCCGCACAGCGGTCATTGTGAATATGACGCATAAGGTCGTTATTATTTGTGGAAGCTGTTATGCTGGAAATATTCGTCAGGCAGTGTTTACCATGATCAACTATTTAATCCCTGAGGATGTTTTCCCCATGCGATGTGCGGCAAATATTACTTCAAATGGCGATGTGTCTTTATTTTTGGGAAGAGAAGGCACAGGAAAAACAACCTTAAGCATTAATTCGCATACGCAATTTATTGGCGATCATGCGCATGGATGGAATAATGATGGCATTTTTAATTTTGAAAATGGCATTTATGCAAAAGTTCATGGATTTGATGATACAGATGGTAATGAAGTCGCACAATGTATCAAAAGATTTGGAACGATCCTTGAAAACGTAACCATTGATCTTGACTCGCGGGATATTGATTTTTCCGATGGCGACCTTACCACAAATACCCGGGCCAGTTTTGCAAATAAAAAACTGCCCAACTCATTACCCAACAAAATGTATGCACATCCCAAACATTTATTTTTACTGACCTGTGATGCCTTTGGCGTATTGCCACCAATCGCCAGATTATCGCCTGAACAGGCAATGTTTGGCTTTTTGTCCAGTTTTACAACTGAATTCATCAAATCATCATCAGACCAAATGACCCCTTCATTCAACGTGTGCTTTGGAGACTCCTCCCTGACATCTCCGCCCCATGTATACGCAGAGCGGCTGCGTCAAAAAATTAAAGACCATGATGTCAACTGCTGGTTAATCAACACCGGATGGAGCGGCAAAAAATATGATGAAAGTGATCGTTTTCCACTTGAATACTCTCGTGCAGCAATAGAATCAGTGATCGCCGGACATTTAGATGATATTGAATACGAAACCGATCCGGTTTTTCGTTATCGTATTCCCACGTCATGTCCGGGAATTCCTATCGAACTCCTCAATCCAAGAAATCATACTGACAATATCGGAGAATATGAACTGCGCGCCAATCGACTTGTCTCTGAATTTTTAAAAGATTTCAAACAGTTTGAAGATCAATTGCCTGAGGATATGAGAGGTATGTTTAAAAATATCATGCCCATTGAAGATCAGATGGATTTTGGTGAATTTGGTTTTAGTATGTAAAGTTTTTTAGAGACGTAGCAGGGCTACGTCTCTA
>Ga0272440_1001052_pt1 | contig 22989 bp, 25 predicted proteins | sample SSMMMBAug17_FD_192440 | JGI IMG/M metagenome (GOLD analysis project Ga0272440, IMG submission 192440) | Marine sediment archaeal communities from Little Sippewissett salt marsh, Falmouth, MA, United States - SSM-MMB-Aug17 | ecosystem: Environmental > Aquatic > Marine > Wetlands > Sediment ...
GTGAAGAGAGAGTTCAACGCGTTATCGAACCAATTCTATACGCAGAAGAAAAGCCTGAAAATATATTGGATGATGATATTCTATATGTGAGAGATTTAGGTCTTATCGGGTTAAATGATTTAACAATATCAAATCCTATTTATGCTGAAATTATACCACGTCAACTGACTTTCAGTACCCAACATACAATTCATCATCAATCTGAATGGTACATAACAGAAAAAGGTGATTTAGATATGTTGAAACTATTGGCCGCATTTCAGGAATTTTTTAGAGAACATTCTGAGCATTGGGTTGAAAAATTTCAATATAAAGAAGCTGGCCCGCAATTGCTATTGCAGGCGTTTCTTCAACGTGTGATCAATTCCGGTGGACGAATTGAACGTGAATATGGACTTGGACGTGGACGTACAGATTTAATGGTGATTTGGTCTTATCCACAAGGCATTCAAAAAGAAGTCATTGAACTGAAAATATTATACAGCAACTTGGTAAAAACGATATCCGCAGGGCTTGACCAAATTAATGCGTACCTGGATCGATGTGCACAAAATGAGGGGCATCTGGTAATTTTTGACAGACGCGAAGCCAAAACATGGGAAGAAAAAATTTTTTGTCAGCAAAAGGTGTATAACAATAAAACAATAACTGTTTGGGAATGTAAGAAAGCTGTACCAAGAAAATGATTATTATCGAGAGATAATAGCCAACAGGCGATTGTATATCATTTTTAATAAAGAAAGGGTTCTTATCAATGAATGAAAATGAAACTATAATGCAAAATCTTTCTGAAGCAGGATTAATTGTAAGTAAAATCTTACCCAATACGAGTTACTTTGAGTCTCGCTTTGATGTTCTACAAAATAATTATGAAGAAGTTCGAAGAAGTCAGGATACTTTTAGGGAACAAATACGTGATCTAAAACTTGACATGGATCGCAGATTTAATGAGACTCATACGAATATGACTGAACGATTTGCTATTGTTGATAAACGTATTGATGATACGCGTAGTGATATGCTGGAACGTTTTGCGCAGGTAGATAAGCGGTTTGAACAAGTAGATAAGCGGTTTGAACAGGTAGATAAGCGGTTTGAACAGGTACATAAGCGGTTTGAACAAATTGATATGCGTCTTGCCCAGATCATTTCATCCATAGATAAGTTAGGGGATAAAATTGATCATAAAGATGAAAGGCAGAGAAGATTTACATTAAAAATGTTCAGCATTGCAATATCTGTTACTGGATTAAGCATAATGGGAGTATTGATTAAAATATTAAATATTGTTTAATCAAATATTCTATCTCAGGAAAAAATTGATCGGATTTTTAAATCATTATTTAGTAACAGTTATCTTCATAAAAATTATAACAACATTATTGTTTATCACCACTTGAACGAATTAATTTAGAAGAAATACTTTATTTAATTGAACAAGAAAAATTTTTTATTCTTCATGCCCCCAGACATACAGGTAAAACAACCTGTCTTTTGTCATTAATGGAACATCCCAATCAACACAGTCAGCTGAACTGCTTATATATGAATGTAGAATGTGCGCAAACTGCAAGAGAAAAGATTCAAGAAGGGATGAAATCAGTTATTCAGGAATTATCCCTTAGACCAAAAATCTTATACAAACTGAAGTCGATTACTTGAAGCGCATACAAAAGAAACAGGTCAAAAATTTGATACACGAGCGAAGGAGTTGATTTGGAATTATACACAAGATCAGCCATGGTTGGTTAATGCTCTGGCTTATGAAACATGCTTTAAAAATAAAGAGGTGCGTGATCGGAAACAAGTCATTAATGAAGATAGTGTCATCCAGGCAAAAGAAAACTTGATTTAAGAAGAGAAAAACATTTAGATCAATTGGCGGATAAATTACGTGAAGAAAGAGTTCAACGTGTTATTGAGCCAATTCTTTACGCAGAAGAAAAACCTAAAAACATATTGGATGACGATATATTGTATGTTAGAGATTTAGGAATTATCAGCTTAAATGATTTGGAAATATCAAACCCCATTTATGCTGAAATTATACCACGTCAACTGACTTTTAGTACGCAGAAAACGATTCATCATCAATCAGAATGGTATGTATCAGATTCAGGCACTTTAGATATATCGAAATGATTAGAAGCATTTCAGGAATTTTTTAGAGAACATTCCGAACATTGGGTTGAAAGATTTCAATACAAAGAAGCTGGCCCCCATTTGTTATTGCAGGCGTTTCATCAACGTGTGATCAATTCCGGTGGACGAATTGAAGGGGAATATGGACTTGGATGTGGACGTACAAATTTAATGGTGATTTGGAATTATCCCCAGTGCATTCAAAAAGAAGTCATTGAACTGAAAATATTATACAGCAACTTGGTAAAAACGATATCCGCAGGGCTTGACCAAATTGATGCGTACCTGGATCGATTTGCACAAAATGAGGGGCATCTGGTAATTTTTGACAGACGCGAAGCCAAAACATGGGAAGAAAAAATTTTTTGTCAGCAAAAGGTGTATAACAATAAAACAATAACTGTTTGGAAATGTAAGAAAGCTGTACCAAGAAAATAATTATTATCGAGAGATAATAGCCAACAGGCGATTGTATATCATTTTTAATAAAGAAAGGGTTCTTATCAATGAATGAAAATGAAACTATAATGCAAAATCTTTCTGAAGCAGGATTAATTGTAAGTAAAATCTTACCCAATACGAGTTACTTTGAGTCTCGCTTTGATGTTCTACAAAATAATTATGAAGAAGTTCGAAGAAGTCAGGATACTTTTAGGGAACAAATACGTGATCTAAAACTTGACATGGATCGCAGATTTAATGAGACTCATACGAATATGACTGAACGATTTGCTATTGTTGATAAACGTATTGATGATACGCGTAGTGATATGCTGGAACGTTTTGCGCAGGTAGATAAGCGGTTTGAACAAGTAGATAAGCGGTTTGAACAAATTGATATGCGTCTTGCTCAGATCATTTCATCCATAGATAAGTTAGGGGATAAAATTGATCATAAAGATGAAAGGCAGAGAAAATTTACATTATAAATGTTCAGCATTGCAATATCTGTTACTGGATTAAGCATAATGGGAGTATTGATTAAAATATTAAATATTGTTTAATCAAATTTTCTATCTCAGGAAAAAATTGATCGGATTTTTAAATCATTATTTAGTAACAGTTATCTTCATAAAAATTATAACAACATTAGCCTGAAAAAAGAAAGGTTAAAATAGATAAGTTCAATAAAAAGGAAACAGAATGCTTTTTTTTTATACAGCAGGACCTGTTAATCCTGACAAACATTATTGTTTAACACCACTTGAACGAATTAATTTAGAAGAAATCCTTTTTGTGATTACAGGTGAATTCTTGAATGAAGGTCAATGAAGTATGATAAATATTTATCTACATAAAATAAAACTGATGAAAATGATATAATACTCTGAGGTATATTTATGTACGATACTGTCGTTGAGCTTATGCAGGCAATTGATGCTGGAGAAGATTCTTTTTTAGATTTTAAAGAAGTTCGAACCAAAGGCAATCAATTGTATTTTGCATCAAAAAAAAAGCCTGGGATAGAACTGGCAAAGGATCTTACCTGTTTTGCAAATACAGAAGGTGGGGTAATCATTTTTGGAGTACGTGATGATGGTGAACGTATTGGTATTGATAATAAAGGAAAAAATCTGCTTAAGCAATTTATCGTAAACACGGCACAAAATAATGTGGAACCGCCTGTTGGCCACCTGTTGGTATTTGATTGGCTTATGTTGCCAGATTCCAATAATTGTCTGCAAAGATGCCTAAAGCTGGAAATTAAGAAAGCCATCCATACAATTCATGCACCAATAGGAAAGCGTCCTTATTGGCGCATTGGAGACAGTTGCCATGAAATGACACTTGACCAGCAGGCCAGATTATTCGAACGGCGAGGCATGTTGATCCCTTTTGAAGAAAGACCCATTTTTTCATCAAACAAAGAAGAATTAATCAATAGCAATCTCTTCAATGAGTATTATCAAAAAAGATATCCAGATCCACTTGATGAATTGGATATTCCATTAGAACAGTTTTTTAAAAATATAAAGATTTTAACCAATGATGAAGCAAATCAACTCTATCCAACTGCGCTAGGCTTGTTGTTATTTTCTTCAAGACCTGATCAATGGATTACAGGTGCTTACATAGATATTGTTATGTACTATGGTTTAGAGGTTGATATCAATCATCAGGAAGATAGTAAAACATTCTATGGTAGTATTGTTCAACAAATTGAACAGACAATGGAATATTTAAAAAGTTCACCATTTTTGCCAGTAAGAGCAGAAAAAAATGAGCTTGGACGTCTTGATAAACCCGCCTATTCATTAATTGCTATTCAGGAAGCATTAGTGAATGCCATTGTACATCGTGACTATACAATTCAAGGTGCACAGATTCGCATTTTTCTTTTTCCTGACCGTATTGAAATCACCAATCCTGGTGGCTTACATAATTCTCTTACACCTGAATCCTTATTTTCCGGTTGTCAGCCGGTTCGTCGCAATCAAATGCTTGTTGGATATCTTCGTGAATATAGAAGTTCATTAACCAATCGGTCTTATATGGAAGGCAAGGGCACTGGTTTTTTGACAATGGTTAGAGAATGCGTACGAATTTCAGGAGTAAAGCCTGATTTTGCTGTAATTGCTGACTCTGTTAAAGTAACAATTTGGGCAAATATCTCATAGTTAAGTGATTGCGCAGGATAAAACAGGGATTGTTGCTATATCGGTTTTCTGAACTGAGATATATTAATTAAGGTTCAAGGAATATTGTATGAAAACCTTTAATTATACTGGTATCTGTATTCCATCACAGCACTACATGGTCAATTCAAAAAAAAATGGATTCATTAAGCCCCATAATGGCAAAAAAATCTTTGAAGTAATATTATTTATCTGATCATTCTTCAAATCATCAAAAGGGAAGGGAAAATGATAAAAGTTGGATCACTACAATACGGCGTTATATTCAAAAAGGCTTTTTCAGATCCAGAAATATTTAAATCCGTTATTGATGATTTTTTTGATACGGATATTCAAATAGAAAAAGTGGAATCAGAAAAATCTTTTGACTCACCAATAGGCAGCGTTGACTGTCGATTTGATTTATATGCTGAAGATAGCATTAACAGAATTGTTTTGGATATTCAACATGTACGCTATTTTGATCATTATCATCGTTTTTTACATTATCATTGCGCGGCGCTGCTTGAGCAAATAAAATCCTCAAGTGATTATTCTCCTGTGCATCGGGTATGTACATTGGTCGTGTTGACATCAGGAGATAAATATAAAAAAGATATTGGCGTTATCAACTTTGATCCAAAAACATTAAATGGAATACCTTTTGAAGAAATTCCGCATAAAGTAATCTATGTCTGTCCCAAATATGTCAATGAAAAAACACCTGAGCCTTATCGACAATGGTTGTTAGCTATTAATGATAGCCTTGATGAAGAAGTTGATGAAACTCAGTATGATCGACCTGAAATAAAAAAAATATTTCATCATATCAAGCGAGATGACATTACACCTAAAGAACGAGCAAAAATGTTTGATGAATATAGTTTAGGTTTGTTAGAAAATGCTGCTAAAAAAGAGGGAATTGAAGAGGGTATACAAAAAGGCAAAGAAGAAGGCAAAGAAGAAGGTGTACTTCTTGTTGCAAAAAAATTGATTTTTGCAAAGCAGCTTTCTATAGAAGAAATAGCCGAAGTAACTGGAATGCAGGTTGATAAAATCAAAAAGTTAGCTCTTGATGAGACACCAGGTTGATCATCCAACAATCATTGAAATCCTGGTGAACGAAAACAGGGAATTTAATAATGGGAAGAGGGCCTACAAAAAAGTATCACAAGTTAATGAATAGCAACTATATTGAAGGAACTTTAACTTGTTTGAAACTTGAAATCATAAAAAAAATTATTAATATTGCTTTTCCTTTAGTTCTTAATATTGAACATACTAATGCTTGTAATTTAAATTGTACGTGCTGTCCCAGAAAATTGACTGTAAATCAACAAGGTACAAATTATATTTCCATGAACACTTATAAGTGGGGATATCTTGCAGATCAGGTTCAGGTTAAAGGTGTACATGATTGGAGTGGTGCAATAGATATAATAAAGATTACCGATGAAACAGTAACTGACAGATACCCATGTGCCTTGCTTTGGTATGCACTTGCTGTCAACAGTAATGGAAAAGTATCAATCTGTAATGTTGACTGGGATTATTCGGGTGTTGTTGGAAAGATAAATGAAAAATCATTACAAGATATAGTGTAATTCTTTTTGGATCCCTGGATCGTTGTGCACAAAATGAAGGGCACCTTGTAATATTTGATAGACGTGAATTTATTACGTGGGATGAAAAAATTTTTCGCGAACAAAAAATGTATAAAGATAAAACCATCACTATTTGGGGGATGTAATTTTTTTGAATTCCCAAAAATTCGGATAGTAATTTCAAAATATCTGAACCATGATTCGTCTGATTATGTGATGACCATGATCATAACCGGATTAATCATGGAAATTAATTAATCAGTCGAATCATGGTTCAGACATTTACAATTTTTTGGAGAGCATGATTTTTTGTAACCATGCTTAATTGAAAGGAATTCCAATGCGTTATTTTAATACAGCAGGCCCTGTCAATTACGAAGATCATTATTGTTTAGATCCTTGTGAACGAATGAATTTAGAAGAAATTCTGTTTTTGATCGAACAAAAAAAATATTTTATCCTTTATGCGCCTCGACAGACTGGAAAAACATCCAATCTTCTTTCTTTAATGGCATATCTCAACACACAAGATAAGTTCAAATGTTTGTATATCAATATTGAAGGCGCTCAGGCGGCGAGAGAAAATGTTCAACAGGGGATGAATGCGATCATCCAGGAATTAGCGTCAAGAGCAAAAATTTATTTACATGATGATTATCTCGAAAAGAATATACCGAATCTACTCAATGAATCGTCTTATATTTCAGCCTTTAACCAGGCATTGACGATGTGGTGTTCCACGCTTACAAAACCTTTAATCCTTCTTATCGATGAAATCGATGCCTTAATTGGAGACACTTTAATTTCAGTATTAAGACAAATTCGTTCAGGTTATGATAAACGTCCGAAGCATTTCCCACAGTCTATCATTTTATGCGGCGTTAGAGATATTCGCGATTATCGGATTCATTCAGACAAAGAAAAGACCATAATTACTGGCGGAAGTGCATTCAATATTAAAGCAAAGTCCTTAAGGCTGGGTAATTTTATGCAATCTGAAGTTAAGCAATTACTTGAAGAACATACAAAAGAAACAGGTCAGAAATTCGATGAAAAAGCAAAAGATTTGATTTGGAACTATACTCAGGGTCAGCCCTGGTTGGTGAATGCCCTGGCTTATGAAGTTTGTTTTGAATGCAAGGAGAATCGTAATCGTGAACAAATCATAACTGAGTACGATGTCATTCAGGCAAAAGAAAACTTGATTTTAAGACGAGAAACACATTTAGACCAGTTGGCGGATAAATTACGTGAAGAAAGAGTTCAACGTGTTATTGAGCCAATTCTATACGCTGAAGAAAAACCTAAAAACATATTAGATGACGATATATTATATGTTAGAGATTTAGGGCTTATCAGTTTAAATAATTTAGAAATATCAAACCCCATTTATGCCGAAATTATTCCTCGTCAACTGACTTTCAGTACCCAAAAAACAATTCATCATCAATCAGACTGGTATGTAACAGATTCAGGCGCTTTAGATATGGCAAAATTATTAGAAGCATTTCAGGAATTTTTTAGAGAACATTCCGAACATTGGGTTGAAAGGTTTCAATATAAAGAAGCTGGCCCTCAATTATTATTACAGGCTTTTCTTCAACGTGTCATTAACTCCGGGGGAAGAATCGAGAGAGAATATGGATTAGGACGCGGTCGTACAGATTTAATGGTTATTTGGCATTATCCACAAGGCATTCAAAAAGAAGTCATTGAACTGAAAATATTATACAGCAACTTGGAAAAAACGATATCCGTAGGGCTTGACCAAATTGATGCGTACCTGGATCGATGTGCACAAAATGAGGGGCATCTGGTAATTTTTGACAGACGCGAAGCCAAAACATGGGACGAAAAGATTTTTTGTCAGCAAAAGGTATATAACAATAAAACAATAACTGTTTGGGGAATGTAAGAAAGCTGTACCAAGAAAATGATTATTATCGAGAGATAATAGCCAACAGGCGATTGTTGATAAAATCAGTAGATATGGAATATAATAAACAAAAGAAATATACATTAAACTAAGGACGTGCCCAAAATGAAACTGTTCAATCGAAATCAAATCAAAACAAAATCATTATTCGAAAGGTGCCACGGTTTAGATCAACAATGCATATTAGCTTTATCTCCCAAAAAAGTAAATCATGCCGCATTATACGATATTTCAAAAGCAATACACATGGCAAAATTTCAAGAAGCATCTATTGTTTTAATGATGGGGGCACATGTCATTCGCTCAGGTGTTCAAAAATATATTATTGATTTGATGGAAAATGGCTTTGTTTCATGTATTGCTATGAATGGAGCAGGATTAATACATGATTATGAATTTGCATTCATTGGTCAAACAACTGAAAGCGTTTCGAAGTACATCAAAAACGGACAATTTGGCTTATGGAAAGAAACAGGTCGAATAAATGACCTTGTTAGTGATGCTGCAATAATGAACAAAGGACTCGGGGAATACGTTGGTTATATAATTGAAAAAGAACATTTTCAATTTCGAAATATAAGTATCTTAGCTGCTGGATATCGATTGAAAATTCCGGTAACCATTCATGTGAGTATAGGGTGTGATATTGTTCATGAACTCCCTAATTGTAGTGGCGCAGCATATGGAAAAACCAGTTATACAGATTTTCTTGCATTCACTCATATACTTGAAAACCTTGAAAATGGCGTTATTATGAATTTTGGCAGTGCAGTAATGGCGCCTGAAATTTATCTGAAAGCATTGTCAATGGTTAGAAACGTTGCACAACTTGAAAACAGATCAATCAAAAAATTTGTTACATTGGTGTGTGATTTACATGATATCCCAAAAAACTATCGAGAAGAAGTTCCTAAATCAAACCCATTTTACTACTTTCGTCCGTGGAAAACAATGCTTGTCAGAACTGTAGCCAATGGTGGTCAGAGCTATTACATTAAAGGAAAACATGAAGAAACCATCCCTCAATTATGGACAGCTATTAATGAACAGAGTTGAGATCATGAAATGGAATAAAAATTTAGATAATTTACATCAATGTTTGTCCGAAATATCCTTCCGGAATCTCGAAGGAATAGAAATTTCTACTGATAGAGGTTTTTTTGATTGGGTACAACGCACTAAGAATGTAAAAAAATCAAATAACACTATTTTTTTTGTTGGAAATGGAGCAAGTGCATCAATGGCGAGTCATTTCGCCGCAGATGTAGCTAAAAATGGCAGCATTAAAACGCATGTATTTACAGATGTTTCATTAATTACAGCCATTGCAAATGATATCTGCTATGATGAGGTTTTTGCTGAGCCGATAAAACTACATTTGAAAAAAAACGATATGTTAATAGCAATCAGCAGTTCGGGGAACTCAAAAAATGTGGTACGTGCATGCGAAGAATGTAAGAAAAAAGAGGGTAAAATCATTACATTATCAGCAATGAAAAGAGATAATTTATTACAATCCAGGGGAGACATCAATATTTACATTCCTGCACAAACCTATGGATGTGCGGAAAGTGGACATGCTGTTATTCTACATTACTGGATGGATTTAATAATGGATTGAGAATGCAGAAAATTATATCAATTGAATTATTGGCCGAAAAAGTTAAAGCTGAAAAAGAGAAAGGGCATATAATAGTCCATTGTCATGGTGTATTCGACTTGTTACATATCGGCCACATTCGATATTTAGAACAAGCACGCAGAATGGGGGACATTCTTGGTATTATCCACAAGGCATCCAAAAAGAAGTCATTGAAGAGAAGTCAGGGTACTTTTTTGGGAACAATTACGCGTAGTGATATGATGGAAAACGTTTTACGCAGGTAGATAAGCGGTTTGAACAAATTGATATGCGTCTTACACCTTATAATATAATATAAACAGTATCTACAAAGCAAAACTTTTTTTGTATTGCGATCTTAATAGTTGACAAGAGTCTTGGATAAAATATATTACTACGCAGATCTATTGTTTGACTTACATATCATTCCGAAACCAGGTAAAACATGAAGCGCTTTTTTATGTATCAAAAGCAATTTATGAAGCACGTTCAAACAATACGCCAGTTCTATTAATGATGGGCGCGCATGTTATTCGTTCTGGAGTACAAAGATATATTATGGATTTAATGGAAAAAGGCTATATTTCATGTATTGCTATGAATGGGGCAGGGTTGATTCATTTTTCTGATGGTGGACAGAGCTATTATATAAAAAGAAATACACGAAGAAACCATCCCTGAATTGTGGACTTCAATTAATGGAACAATAAAAAAAACATGAACAAGATTAAAACGATTGAAAACTTAGCAGAAATAGTAAAAGCTAAAAAAGAAAAAGGAAAAAAAATTGTCCATTGTCATGGTGTTTTTGATCTTCTCCATATTGGTCATATACGATATTTTGAACAGGCCCGCCAAATGGGTGACATTCTCGTTGTAACACTAACAGCAGATGAATTTGTTGATAAAGGACCACACAGACCAGCTTTTACTCAAGATTTAAGATCTGAGGGCATTGCTTCTCTGAAATGTGTTGACTATGTTGCAGTAAATCCTTGGCTAACTGCAGAAGAAACTCTAAGGTTATTAAAACCAGATATTTATGTAAAAGGCTCGGAATTCAAAAAAATATTTTCTGATCGAACTGGTAAAATTGCTGCTGAAAAAGAAGTCGTTGATAAAATTGGTGCAAAAATAGCTTTTACAGAAGACATTGTTTTTAGTTCAACAAATCTTATCAATAGATATTTATCAAAATTTTCTGATGAAATGAATAATTATCTAAATCTTTTTCGTGCCAGGTATAAATTGAATGACATTTTAGAATTATTGGATAACATGTCAAAATTAAATGTGCTTGTTGTTGGCGATACAATACTTGACGAATACAATTATGGAAATGTAATAGGAAAATCATCAAAGGATCCAACCCTTGCATTCAAGTTTGAATCTAAAGATATCTTTGCAGGAGGAGTTCTAGCTGTTGCAAATCATGCGTCTAATTTCGTCAATAGGGTACAATTGTTGTCAATATTGGGCGAAAATGACAGCTATGAAAAGTTTATTAGATCTCATTTAAGACAAAATGTTTATCCAAATTTTGCAGTTCAAAAGAATTCTCCAACAATATTAAAAAAAAGATTTATTGATGGAGACTCTTTGAGTAAGTTATTTGAAGTTTATATAATGAATGATTCAGGAATTGACAAAGATGATAATAGTTATCTATGCCAATGGCTTGAAGATAAACTACCACAATATGATCTTGTAATAGCATCCGATTTTGGCCATGGAGCCATTAGCAATGAAATGGTAAAAATTCTTTGTGAAAAATCGAAATTCTTAGCCGTTAATACTCAAGCAAATGCAGGAAATAGAGGTTTTCATACGATAAGCCGTTATAAAAAATTTAATTTTGCTTGCATTGCAGAGCATGAACTACGTCTTGAAATGAGAGACTTAAATGGTGATGTTCAAATACTCATGAAACGACTTTTACAGCAAGTAGAATGTCCTCAGTTAGTAGTAACATGTGGAAGAAAAGGGTGTGTAGTTTGTAAACAAAATGGACATTTTGTCAAGGTACCCTCATTTGCTCAAAATATCGTTGATAGCGTTGGAGCAGGAGATGCCTTTTTATCTGTCACATCTCTTGCAGCTTTTTTGAATGCTCACAGAGAAATTATCGGATTTATTGGAAATATCGTTGGTGCACTGGCGGTAGAATATGTTGGAAATAAAAAGCCAATTAATAAATCGAGTGTTGAAAAATATATTACTTCATTAATGAAGTAATATAATCATGGAATAAAAATGTCAAAATTTCGACATATTGTAATAACAGGGGGGGCAGGTTATGTTGGAGCTGCTCTCGTTCCAAAATTATTATATCAGGGATATAAAGTATCTGTAATTGATCTGTATATTTATGGGGAAGATGTTTTCGATTCAGTTAAAACTAATCCCAATCTACATGAATTTAAGGGAGATATACGAGACAAAAAACTTCTTAAAAAGGCACTATCCGGTGCTGATGCTGTTATTCATCTTGCCTGTATTTCCAATGATCCAAGTTATGAGCTTAACCCACAACTGGGAAAATCAATAAATTACGATGCTTTTATTCCTCTTGTTGATATTTCAAAAGAAAATAATGTTAAAAGATTTATTTACGCATCAAGCTCCAGTGTTTATGGAATCAAGAAAGAAAGTGAAGTAACAGAATATCTTACTTTAGAACCATTGACTGATTATTCAAAATATAAAGCAAAATGCGAAGAAGTTCTTCTTGAAAAAGCATCAGATGACTTTATTGTCACTATCATCAGGCCCTCAACATTATGTGGTTATTCACATCGTCTTCGTCTTGATTTAACAGTAAATATTCTAACAAATCATGCGATAAATAAAGGTCAGATTACAGTTTTTGGGGGTGAACAAAAACGGCCCAATCTTCATATCAATGATATGGTTGATCTTTATTTATTTCTCCTGGAACAACCTGATAAAAAAATTCATAAAAAAATTTATAATGTGGGTTATCAGAATTATAAAGTTAAGGACATTGCAGAAATTGTAAAAAATACATTGGGCGGAAGTATTTCAATTACAACAACCCGAACAGATGACATCCGCTCCTATCAAGTTTCATCACAAAAAATTAAAACTGAACTTGGCTTTGAGGCAAATCATACTATTGAACAAGCAGTAAATGACTTAAAACAAGCATTTGATGCAGGTAAAGTACCAAATTCAATGGATGATCCAAAATATTACAATATTAAAATGATGCAAAAGATCAATTTGGAATAACTTATTAAGAGGGTTGTGTTTATATAAATAATCATTAAATAGTATGAACCAAAAACACAAAATAATTGTTATCGGAAGTAATTCTTTTTCTGGAAGTGATTTTATTGATCTGCTTCTAGAAAATGAAGTGAATTCAGTTATTGGTATTAGTAGGTCGCCAGAAAAATCCAAATTATTTCTTCCATACAAGCAACATAAAAATGCAGACTTTAGATTCTATCAACTGGATTTAAATAGAGATATGCTTGATATAATAGAATTAATTTATTCATTTCAGCCAGAGTATATTGTAAATTTTGCTGCTCAAAGTGAGGTTGCTCCAAGTTGGGAAAATCCAGGCCAATGGTTTCAGACAAATGTAGTTGCATTAAGTGAATTGGTTCATACTCTTAAAGACTGCAAATTCCTGAAGCGGTATGTTCACATATCATCGCCAGAAGTATATGGCACTTGTAAAGGTAGTATTCTTGAAGATGCACCGTTCAATCCCACAACCCCATATGCTGCTTCTAAGGCTGCAGGCGATTTATCTTTATTTACTTATGTTAAAAATTATAATTTTCCCTTGGTCATGATACGCTCAACTAATGTTTACGGAGCACACCAGCAATTATATAAAATTATCCCAAGATCTGTTATATATATTAAAAATGCCAAGACTATAGAATTACATGGTGGGGGACATGCGGTGAAATCTTATATACATATTCGAGATATTTCAAAGGGTGAATTGGCTGCTATGAGAAATGGAAGAAATGGGGAGATTTACCATCTATCGCCAGATAATGGAATTGCTGTTAGAGATGTAGTTAAAACTATTTGTGATAAAATGGGAATTGCGTTTGAAAAAGCTACAAAAACAGTTAAAGAAAGACTTGGGCAGGATGCTGCTTATGTGATTAATTCTAATAAAGCCAGAGAGGAATTGGGATGGTATCCCGAAATTACTTTTGAAGATGGTATTTTCGATGTTATAAAATGGATTGAAGAAAACTGGGGAATAATTCAAAAGAAACCTTTGGAATATATTCATAAAACATGATTTGTCTAATCATATTTATTGATTAAAAGAATATAGAAATATAATCTGTTAAAGTATTTAATAAAAGTTAAATAAGACGAGTTAAAAAATGAATTATAAAATATCTGAATTAGAAACAATTGCAAAGAAAATCCGGGGTAAAGTAATTGAAATGTCTTACAAAAGTAGAGCATCACATCTTGGATCCTCTCTTTCTTGCGTGGATATTCTAGTTGCTATTTACTGGGCTGTTCTTACAATTGATCCTAGTAATCCGTCTGACCCCGATAGAGATAGATTTATCTTGAGCAAGGGACATGCTGCATCCGCTATATATACAACCTTGGCGTTTAGAGGTTTTTTTTCTCATGCAATTCTCGATTCTTATGCTACTGCCGGAAGCTGTTTGGAAGAACACCCTGGACCAATATACGTTCCTGGGATAGAAGCAGCAACTGGGTCACTTGGACATGGGCTTTCAATAGGTATTGGCATGGCATTAAGTAGTCGAATACAGAAACAATCATACAAGACCTTTGTTCTCCTCGGTGACGGTGAATGCAATGAAGGATCAGTATGGGAAGCTGCTATGTTTGCTTCTGCTCATTCTCTCAAAAATCTAATTGCAATAATAGATTTTAATAAATGGCAGGCAACAGGTAGGAGTTGTGAAATAATGGCCTTACAACCATTCAAAGAAAAATGGAAATCTTTTGGCTGGAATTCTTATGAAATAGATGGTCATGATATGAATACTTTAGTCAATAAATTGAGAGATATATCATACAAAAATGATAAACCAACTGCTGTTGTTGCACACACCATTAAAGGTAAAGGGGTATCCTTTATGGAAGATGACAATAATTGGCATTACAGGATTCCAACTCAGGAAGAAGTAATAATGTCAAAAAAAGAGTTGGGCTTGATATGAGAAATGCTTTTGCTTCTGAGATAACTGCTTTAGCAGAAGAAAACCAAAGAATTGTGCTTCTTTCTGGTGATATTGGAAATCGCCTTTTTGACATTTTTAAACAACGTTTTCCAGATAGATTTTTTAACTGCGGTGTTGCAGAAGCCAATATGACAAGTATGGCTGCTGGAATGGCAATGTGCAACCTTTTTCCAGTCACCTATACGATAGCTCCGTTCAATACCACACGATGTCTTGAGCAAATTCGGGTGGATATTTGTTATCATAATCTTCCGGTAATAATTGTCGGAATAGGCTCGGGACTTTCTTATGCCGGCCTTGGAGGAACACATCATTCATGTGAGGATATTGCTTTGCTTCGTGCTTTTCCAAATATAAATATCGTATGCCCTGGTGATGCTGTGGAAGTTCGTCTTGCTTTACAAGCCGCTTTTAGAAATAATAGTCCTATCTATCTCCGATTAGGCAAAAAAAATGAACCAATTGTTCATAAAAAAAAACCTTGTTTTAAAATCGGAAAAGGAATAATCGTTATCAAAGGAACAAAAATTTGTATTCTAAGTACTGGTAATACTCTCCCAATTGCAATTGAGGCTTCATCTATGTTAAATGAACAAGGCATTTCTACACAAGTGGTTAGCTTTCATACAGTAAAACCTCTGGATACCGAACTACTTACAGAATTATTCACTACTTTTCAAATTATAGTTACAGTAGAAGAACATAGTCGGATCGGCGGTTTGGGGGGAAGTGTTGCGGAATGGCTTTCTGATCAAACTCGAATATCAGGTAAATTATATCGCTTTGGAACTTCTGACAGTTTTATTCATAGTTCAGGAAACCAGAATAACGCAAGAAAAATGATTGGCTTGACACCAGCAAATATTTTTAATAAAATTCTCATGGAATTAAAAAATTAGTATGGCAAGTCTTCGAATCGGGATAGACTTTGATAATACAATAATATGCTATAATGGTATTTTTCATAAAGTTGCTTTAGAAAAAAAGCTAATTACTCAAGAATTATCATCCAATAAGATGGAAGTTCGGAATTATTTGCGCAAAATTGGTAAAGAAGATGAGTGGACCAAATTACAGGGGGAAGTTTACGGACTTCATTTAAAAAACGCAAAGCCTTTTCCTGGAGTGAAGGAATTCTTTTTATATTGTAAGCAACAAGATATTTCTTTATATATTATCAGTCATAAAACACGTTATCCTTATATTGGACCGGAATATGATCTTCATAAAGCTGCGTATAACTGGTTAAACTTTCAAGGTTTTTCTGACTCTGGCAAAACTGAGTTTTCTGATAAAAACATATTTTTTGAGTTAACAAAATCTGACAAAATGAAAAGAATTTTAGAAATGAAATGTAACTATTTTATAGATGATCTACCTGAATTTCTTTGTGAAAAAAATTTTCCATCATTCACGAATCGTATTTTATTTGATCCAAATAATCGGCATTATGATTCATCAGATTATCAGAGAATGACTTCATGGAAAGATATTAAATGCAATTTTTATAATATAATATAATCAACAAAAAAGGATAGTATTATTCCGTGGCAGAGTCTCTAACTTATGCAGAAGCAGAAAAAAAATATTTTTTGTCGACAAAAAATATAATAAATAAAGCTAGATTAACAGACGATTTTATTGTAATTCAACTGGCTGGAGGAAAAAACAATCGTGTATTCAGACTTAAAGGTAAATCAAAATCTTATCTTCTGAAATCATATTTTCAGCATAAAGATGACACTCATAAAAGACTCGAAACAGAATATTCCTTTATCTTTTTTGTTTGGAATTCTGGAATTCATACAGTACCAAAACCTATTTCATCAGATGAATTCAACAGTTTGGCGTTGTATGAATTTATTGAAGGAAAAAAACTTAGTACAACTGAAGTTAGAGAAGATCATATAAAACAGGCAATAGAATTTTATCTAACTTTAAATGAAAAAAAAAAATTGCCTGAAGCGCACCAACTACCTAATGCTTCGGAGGCTTGTTTTACTATTTTTAACCACATCAACTGTGTTGAAAAAAGAGTAAGCCTTTTGAAAACAATTAAAGTTTCAGATGAAGTAGATAGAGCAGCTAAATGTTTTATTGAAAACAAACTGATTAAATCTTGGATAAAAATAAAAAATGTAGCTTTTCGTAAAGGAAAAAAACTACGCTTAAACTTTGAGCAACCTATGTCTGATGAAGAGAAATGCCTATCTCCTTCTGACTTTGGCTTTCATAATGCTATCTTGGACAAAAAGGGGCGACTGCGTTTTATAGATTTTGAATATGCGGGCTGGGATGATCCGGCAAAATTAATTTGTGATTTTTTCTGTCAGCAGGAAGTACCGATTGATCCTGGCTTTTTTTCAATATTTGAAGCTGTAATTCTAAGGCACTCCCCTAATCCAGAATTATTACAAAAAAGAATTCGTCTTCTTTTTCCAGTGTATCAAATAAAATGGTGCTGTATTATCTTGAACGATTTTATAGAAGTAAATAATGTGCGAAGATGTTTCGCTTGTAAAGAGATGTCTTTAAAAAGGAAATTCATTCAATTGCAAAAAGTAAAGCAATATATTCAACATGTTCCAACATAAAAGAATTTATATAATTTGGAGGAAAAATGGGATATGGCATTCCTGCATTAATATTATTGAATAATCTATCAACAAATGGTTATTTTAGAAATTTTAAAAGCATTATAGATCTTGGCTCGCAAGATATTCTTTTTAGTGGAAATAAAGAATATTCACATGAAGAAGTGAAGAAACTAACAGGTTTTGTATTTCCTGATTCAATAATGTTGGTCAGATCAGTTTATTCATGTTTAGGATTTACTACTTATAAGTGTATAGACTTAGATGGTCGTCATGGTTCATTAGTATTAAATCTTAATAAAGATTTCAAAATGTTCTATAATTATGCAGAGACATTTGATCTGGTGGTCAATATGGGCACTACTGAACACTGTTTTAATCAAGCTCAATGCTTTGTAAATATTCATAATTTATGTAAAGAAAATGGAATCATGATACATTGTTTGCCAACACAAGGAACTGTAAATCATGGTTTTTATTGTTATCACCCCCAATTTTTTACTGCACTGGCTTCTGCAAATAAGTATGACCTTTTAGGTATGTGGTTGACAATAGATGAAGAGGATGATCTTTTTTCGTATTCATCTGAATTAATACAACTCCTTTTTAATAAAACCCCAACAAAGCGACAAGCAACATTGTTTTCTATTTTTATAAAAAGATCTTCAAACGACTTTGTTATTCCATTTGATCCAAGTTACAGTTATAATTTTATCAAGAAGTAATTAACAGAGCAAGATTAAACTTAATTATAATAAAAATATCAGGTATTAATAATGGCATATATTGATTTTCTAACTCCGTTGCATAAAAAAACTGAAAGAAATTATCTGAAACGAATGTATGAATTCCCAAAATCCAAGGCAATTGAAATTGCAAAACAATATGGCTATGAATATTGGGATGGTGATCGAAAATTCGGTTATGGTGGATACAAATATGATGGCCGATGGCAGGTCGTTGCAGAAGCTATGATAAAACACTATCATCTTAAAGCTGGAGACCGTATATTAGATATCGGATGCGGAAAAGCTTTTTTACTCTATGAATTTCTGAAAATCAATCCTGAGCTTAAAGTATATGGTATTGACATTTCAGAGTATGCAATCAATAATTCTATACAAGATGTAAAGCCCTATTTGCAGATTGCTGATGCCAGCAATCTGCAATTCAAAGATAATAGTTTTGATCTAGTATTTTCAATAAATACTCTCCATAATTTGTATTGTTATGATCTTGTGAATGCACTAACAGAAATAGAAAGGGTTGCAAAAAAAAATAAATATATCGTAGTGGAATCCTACAGAAATGAAATAGAAAAGGTTAACCTAATGTGCTGGGTTTTAACTGGTGAATGTTTTTTTACGCCAGACGAATGGCAATGGTGGTTTGATTTATCAAACTATGCAGGTGACCATTCATTTATATATTTTGAATAATATCAGAGTGCAGAAATGTCAAATTTTCCCAAAAAAATGTTGGCTGCAATCCTTGTAAAACAAAAAAGCCAGCTGCTCATTGATGAAATAAGTCTTCCAACTAAATTATCAGTTGGTCAAGTTCTTGTAAAAATATTTTATACCAGTATCTGTGGTTCGCAGTTAGGTGAGATTGATGGCAATAAAGGTAGTGATCCATATATTCCTCATTTACTTGGACATGAAGCTTCCGGTAAAGTTATTGCGATTGGCACTGGTGTCAAGACTGTTCATCCTGGCAATCATGTTGTTTTACATTGGATGCCTGGAATTGGTATTCAGGCAGATCCCCCTGTTTATTCATGGAAAAACGAACCTCTTAATGCAGGCCTTGTTACAACATTTAATGAATACGCTATAGTATCTGAAAATCGGTTAACAAATATTCCCAAAGATTTCGATCTGACACTTGCAACATTATTTGGCTGTGCAGTAACAACAGGACTGGGAATTGTAAATAACAGTGCAAACATTAAAATTGGAGAGTCTGTTGTTGTTTTTGGAGCTGGAGGTGTAGGCCTAAATACTATACAGGGTGCTGCAATGGTTTCAGCAGATCCAATCATTGCTGTTGACCTATATTACCATAAATTGGACTTTGCAAGGCAATTTGGTGCGACTCATGTTGTTAATTCTATAAAAGAAAACCCTATTAATACAATTTCAGATATTCTTCCAAAAGGTGCGGATATTATTATAGAAAATACTGGAAATTTTAAGGTTATTGAGGCTGCTTACAGTTTAGTATCATCAACAGGAAAAGTCATTCTTGTTGGGGTACCTGAAGTAAACAGTAAAATTAGTATTTATACACTGCCACTCCATTTTGGAAAAAAAATTGTTGGCACAAAAGGTGGTGAGTGTTTACCGCATATAGATATTCCTCGTTATATACATTTATTTAATAATGGTAAATTAGAATTAAAAAAATTGATAACAGATCAGTTTTCTTTATTGGATATCAATGTAGCAATAGATAAGATGCGAAAAGGGAACATCAAAGGCAGGTGCCTGATAAGAATGGATCATGAATAAATCTACTGAACTTGCAATTAATGGTGGTTCTAAGGTAAGACAAAAGCCATTACCGTATAGAAAACTTTTTGGTGAAGCTGAGTTAGCAAAAGTTCAAGAAGTTTTTGAAAATAGTTGGCAAACAGGAGTTGATTTTGGATATCAAGGAAAGTTCGAAGAACAATATACAAAAAATTTTTGCGAATTTCAAGGAGGAGGATTTGCAGATGCCGTTTCATCAGGAACAGCTGCCATATATTTATGTCTAAGATCCCTTGGGTTGAAAGAAAAAAGTGAAGTACTAATCTCTCCAGTAACTGACCCTGGAAGTGTTACTCCTGTTTTGATGCAGGGTATGACTCCAATCATTGCAGATTCTCAACCTGATAGTTTCAATATTGGACCAGATCAATTTGAAAATGCATTGACAGCTAATATGCACGTTGCTATCCTGACCCACCTTGGTGGCCATCCAATTGATATGGATCCAATCATTGAAATTGCATGTCATAAAGGAATTCAAATAATAGAAGATTGTTCTCAAGCTCACGGGGCTAAGTACAAAGGAAAAAGGGTAGGAAGATTAGGTGATCTAGCCGCTTTTTCAACTATGTTTTCAAAAACACATGCTACTGGAGGATGTGGTGGGCTTGTTTATACTGAAAATGAAGATTTGTATTGGATTATTCGCTCCTTGGCAGACCGTGGGAAGTCTTTTGCTTCCTCTGGATTTAATCCAAAAGACCCAAACGAATTTCTTTTTCCTGCATTAAATTTTAACCTTGATGAATTATCGTGTGCTATAGGTATTTCAACATTATCCAGACTTCAAGAAATAATAAATATGCGATACAAAATAGCAAAAAAAATCGATAAAGCACTTAAAGATTCATCAGTAGTATTTCCATGTCGTAAATATTATGAAGGTACACCGTCTATATTTTTCCATACAGTCAAGGTTGCTGTAGATAATCTTAGAGTGTCAAAAAAAGAATTTGCAGAAGCAATAGGTGCAGAAGGTATATGGATAAATCCTGATTATAGATATATCGTTTCAGAATGGAAGTGGATGCAAAAACACTTAAAATCTATAGGAAATACTCCTAATGCAATAGACTTTAAAAACAAAACTTTCAATATATTACTTAATGAACAATTTTCAGATGAAGATATTAATGACATTATAAAAAGTATCTTAAAAGTAGAAGCTCATTACAAAATATAATATCTTTTAATAAAGAGAAATAATAATGACAAAATATAACCCAGATTTTTCATGTATTTCTAAAAATGCAATTATTGGCAAAAATGTAAGAATGTATTCTTTTATAAATATTTATGGACCTGTAGAAATTGGTGATGAATGCGTTATTGGTGCTTTTGTAGAGATACAACCAGGGGTTAAAATAGGTCATCGTGTGAAAATATCGAGCCACACATTTATATGCACGGGCGTTAAAATAGAAGATAATGCTTTTATCGGTCATGGAGTGATGTTTACTAATGACAAAATTCCACGATCAGTTGATAAAACTGGAAATGTGATTACAGCCACTGATACAAATATTATTCCAACTGTCGTTAAACGTGGTGCAGCTATTGGTAGTAATGCAACTATTATTTGTGGTGTAACAATAGGAGAAGGATCTTTGGTGGGAGCAGGCAGTGTTGTATCACGAGATGTATTGCCTTATACCATAGTAAGGGGTAAACCAGCAGAACTGTCCCATAATAAAAATTTAGTTAAATAAATGATAGCTATTGTAATGGAAATTATTAAATGAAAAAACTTATCTTAATGTACCCAAATCAAGCCTGGCAGAAGTATGACTTTGCAACATCCTGGGTTTTAAACCCTTCCACACTATGTCAATTAGCTGCTATGGTAAAAAATATTGTTCAGGTTAAAATCGTTGATGCTAACTTTTATAACTTATCAGAGGATGAATTTGCAAATATTATAAAATCATTTAAGCCTGATTATGTTGGAATTTCAGTTTTAACATCTGAATATGGAAAAACTTTAGATATAACAGCAAAAATAATAAAAAATATAGATAAAAATATAGTGGTTATCGCTGGTGGAGTACATGCTATTATTGAATTTGAAAGTATTATAAAAAATTTTGATATCGATTTTGTCGTTAGAGGTGAAGGAGAATATGTTCTTAAAAATTTAATAAATTTTTTGAACGGAGAGGGCCATCTACCATTTGAAGGACTTGTATATAGAGATAAGGATAAAGTTGTTATTCAAAATAGTGTAGTTGTAAAAGAGCTTGATAAACTTCCATGGCCGGATTTCGAGCTTGTAAATTTAAATGATTATCTAAGTAAAGAATCAAGAAAAGGGCCATTAGGCGCTCCTAAATATCCCTTCTATAGAATGACAGTTACAAGAGGATGCCCTTTTGGATGTAGCTTTTGTCAGGTTGAAACAATTGCTGGAAAAAAGATAAGAACTCGCAATGCTAAAAAGGTAATTGAACATTTATATAAAATGAAAAAAGAGTACGGGATTAAATCGTTAATTATAGACGATGACAACATGATTGGTAATACAAAATTTTTCGACCTGTGCCATCAAAATAAGATATTGATATTTATTGATATATGTAAAATTAAATTTACTTTATATTTTTCGCTTGTTATTGGCATAAAAATTGCCCTCAAAAAAAATAATTTTTTTTAATTTAATGTGTAAGAATTTCCAAAAAAATCACTCTATATATTATAGAGGCTGTTTTTAATGACAGCCAT
>Ga0272440_1001053_pt1 | contig 22984 bp, 12 predicted proteins | sample SSMMMBAug17_FD_192440 | JGI IMG/M metagenome (GOLD analysis project Ga0272440, IMG submission 192440) | Marine sediment archaeal communities from Little Sippewissett salt marsh, Falmouth, MA, United States - SSM-MMB-Aug17 | ecosystem: Environmental > Aquatic > Marine > Wetlands > Sediment ...
TAAGTTCCCCATTTACTTATGTGCCAGCCCGATGTAGGGGCGAACCTTGTGTTCGCCCTCGAACTAATAACGCTTTCGTTCCTATGTACGATGGGCGAACATAAGGTTCGCCCCTACACGTTCTTGACACATACGTAAATGAGGAATTTATTTTTCGAGTTTTCCTTAGGATAGCTTTGAAAATAACATGCTCATTTTTCTTGATCGTATAGTATTTATGCGTATAAATCAAGTCATCTAAGGAATATGTCAAAAAAAATAGTCGTTATTAAAAAAAATGGTCGTCAATGAATGTCCGATTTTTTGGGAATGCGGCCGTTCTAACTTTTCCCCCAACTCTTACATACGCCCTTTATGATCGTTTGCATACGCAAGATTCTTTATTACACCATTGCGAGGACATATAATTATCAATAGCCGCATGCAATGTTTCTTCTGCGAGCGTTGCGCAATGCATATGATCTTTTGACAATCCGCCAACTGATTTTTGAATAAAATCTGCACGAATATCCAATATTTCCTCGGGTGTTTTTCCAATGGCATGTTCTGCGGCAGCTGAAACACAGGTTAAACTATAAGCACATCCATTTGTCCAGTGCGAGGCGTCATTCACACGCCCGGAAGGATCAAATGACAGTCTGATTTCCATGGTATCACCGCAACGTCCTGTAACACGTGATTCAGCATCAGGATGATCAATATATGGATTGAGCTTATAGTGGGTCCATACCCACAAGCCAATAATCAATGTAATCACGAGAAAGCCAACAAGAATATTTAGCATTTTAAACCTTCTGATATTAAAATGTTCTTTGTTACAGTCTATTGTCCAACAATTTCCATAACAAAAATAATTTCCACCATATCGATCCGGCGATCACCATTTAAATCCGCCTGGATGAATGGTTCTGAATGCTCCAAATAGATGCCGCACATCACTTGCAAACCAATTATAATATCATCAAGACCGGCATGCATATCATTATTCAAATCCCCTTCATATTGATACACAGGCATAAATGGAGACATGGCGATTGAAGTTTTATTGATTGGAAAGCCAACGCCATTATCTGTTACTGTCAGGTATAATCGAATATATGCGCCAACATCCGACATTTGAACGTGATAGGTTTTCTGAGTGGCATTGGGGATATTTTCTATTTCTGCACCATGACGTCGCTGCCATTGATACAGAAAATTCAAATCAGAAATGCCGCCATCCCGATTATCGTTCCATGAGCTTGTTACAGCATAGATTTCATTACCCGGACGAAAATCTCCCACAATTGTCTGTTCCGCAGAGTCATTTTCTGGGGGATCATTTATGGGAAGGATCGAAATCGTGAATCGTTGGATATCACTGGTATCCTTTCCCGCATTGTCACACATGCCATTATCTTTGATATATACATCAATCAGGCTGTCACCATAGGCATCTGCATTGGGGGTGTAGTACAATTTGCCCGATTGATCTATATTCGGCTGTTCAAAAAATAATTCTGGATGGCTGGCTGTAACATGAAACAAGATACGCTGATTAGACTCGTTATCCGGTCCTGGTGAAACCTGTGTGGCCCAACTATCAATACGTTGAGGTCCGCTGTCTTCATCAATTGTTTGATCCATACCTTTGATAAATGAAGGTGCATCGTTAACTGGCAAGATTTCAATGAGAAAAGTCTTTGTTTTGCTGGTATTCCCCCCCCCATCTTCTATGCCGCCATCATCAATCGCATATACTTCTACAGTGGATGATCCATATTCGTCATCAGATGGTGTAAACGTCAATTTACCTGTTGAGGATAGGGCAGGACCTTCCTTAAACAAGGATGGATTGCTCCAGCTTAGATAAAACTGAATGCTCTGATTTGACACTACCCCGGGTTCAGGCATGATATCATAAGCCCAATTGGGAAAACTTTGAATGCCCAAATCTTCATAAATCATAATATCCGGTCCCAATGTAAATTCAGGAGGATTATTGATATCCCCCACAAAGATTCTAAGCGCGTATTCATCACTGGTATCCTGACCATTGTTTTCTGTACCTCCGGAGTCTTTCAATCGAATTAAAACTGTTGCAGAACCTGATTGATTGGGCTTCAACGTAAATCCCAATGTGCCTGTGGGGGAAATATTCGGCATATCATAAAATAGGGTTTCATTATTGGTTTGAGCGACAAAGGATAATGTTTGATCTCCTTCATTAATGGGACCGGCTTTAATCCCTGTTGCCCATTTAACTTTTCGGAACAATCCACTGTCCTGAACAATTTGTATATCAGTTCCAGGTTGAAAACTGGGCGGGTCATTGACTGGTAACACTGTAATGCTAAACATCTGGGGCTCACTCATATTTGATGCACCATATAAATCAGGCCCATCATCTTTTAGCGCAACAGTAATTATTGCAGTCCCAAATGCATCCGGCGCAGGTGAAAAAGAGAGTGTGCCTGATGAATTTATATTGGGTGCCAGTGAAAATAAGCTGGTATTGGCTGTATGGACGATAAAGGATACATGCTGATGCAATTCATCCGGCGGGCCAGGAAGGATGTCTGTGGCCCAATTGGCTGTGACTGACATGCCGGAATCCTCACGAACAATTAAGTTATGACCTTTTTTGAAAGTAGGACTGTTATTATATCCCAGAACTGAAATACTAAATACGACTGTTTCCGATGTGTCTTCACCATCAAAAGAAGTGCCGCCATTGTCTTTTAAATAGACAGCAACCAATGCATTGCCATTTTGATCGCGTTGAGGGGTAAAGGTGAGACAGCCTGTTTCTGAAATTCGAGGATGTTCACTAAAAAGGCTGCTATTACTTGTAGAGACATGAAATGTTAAGTTTTGATCAATTTCATCTGTCGCACCGCGTGTGATATTATATGCCCAATTCTCGATTACTTTTGTGTCGGAATTTTCCAACACAACTGGATCGTCACCAATATCGAATTGCGGTTGATCATTAACTGGCAATATTTGAATTTGAAAGGTCTGAATATCGCTGGTATTATCACCGCCATGAATTACCCCACCATTGTCTTCAAGCACAACCTTTGCCAGGGTCGTCCCCGAAACATTGGGTTTGGGGGTATAAATCAGTACGCCGGTATTTGAAATGAAAGGCTTTTCTAAAAACAGGTCTTGATTATCGACTGTAACGACAAATTTTATGGTTTGACCTGTTTCATTTTCCGGTCCAGGAGAAATTTCACTGGCCCATTGGATACTTTGTTTACCCGCATCTTCCAGGATAATCTGATCAGGGCCTTTGGTAAATGTCGGCGGATGATTTACTGCTGTCACTGCAATAACAAAATCCTGAACGTAACTTTGATCCTTGCCGCCATTGGCTGTTCCACCATTATCATAAAGGGTTACTTGTACAATTGCAGTGCCTTGAATATCTTGCGCTGGCATAAATGTTAAGGTCCCATTTGACGAAAGGTATGGCATATTCGCAAATAATTCCGGATAATTGTTCTGACATTCAAAATGAAGTGTCTGACCGGCTTCATTGGAATCCCCCGGATGGATATTCTGTGCCCAATTAATTTGTGTTTGCGGTCCTGCATTTTCAACAACTGATAACCACTCATTCATGATAAAAGTAGGACGATCATTTACTGGTAGAATGTTAATTGTAAAGTTCTGAACATCGATACTCATATCAAGGCCGCCATTTTCTTTTCCGCCACTGTCTTTCAAATATACATTAACCCGAGATGAACCTGAGGCATCTTTAGCAGGCTTGAAATATAAATGTCCCTGTTCACTGATTGAGGGGTGTTCTTCAAACAAGTGGGGTTTGACAGCACTGACATGAAATGACAAAAATTGTCCGGATTCATTTGATGGTCCGGCAGAAATGTTTTCAACCCAGCCATAAACAGACTGAGCAGCAGCATCTTCCATAAGATTATACTCTGGCGCAGTTAATGCAAACGAGGGTGCATCATTCACCTTTAGTACACGTATGGTCAGAGGGTATTGTTCACTGTGATTGATACCATTATTTGCTGTACCACCATCATCTATCAGACTGATATACACTGTTGCCGATCCAAAGGCATTGGCAGCAGGTGTATAAGAAAGAACTCCTGATAGGCTCAGTTGCGGTAAACCATCAAATAAGGAAGCATTATTTGTAGTGACCTGAAATTCGATATTTTGAGATTTTTCGTTATCTGCACCGGAATGTATGCCATAGGCCCAATTATTGATCACTTGTGGACCGCAATCTTCAATGACTTCCAGATGCGCTCCGGGCTTAAACACAGGCGGATCATTAACTGATTGTATAATAATTGTACAATATTGGGGCATGCTCTTTGCAATAGCGGCGCCATTGATACCGCTATCCTGAATTTGAACAGAGATTGGTATCACGCCAAAAGCATCTGCTTTGGGCGTGAAAGTCAAAGCGCCATCAGAAGAAAGCTCAGGCAAATCTTCAAACATAACGCTCAGGTCAACCGGCGGATATATATCGGGGTTTTCAATAGTAACGCTGCAGGTTACGTATTGATCACTTTCATTGGGGCCAGGAGAAATGTCTGAAGCCCAACTAAAGATGCGTTGCAATCCGGCGTCTTCATCAATATAAATATTTTTGGGAATGTGAAATGTTGGGGCATCATTGACAGGTATGATATCAATGCGGCCATATTGGGGAAAACTGATATTTTCACCATCACCATCATCATGCAAAAGAACAGTCAGCCCGGCGGAACCCCAAGCATTTTCAGCAGGTGTATAGCAAAGCGTACCATCTGATCTAACAACGACTGGACCTTCAAACAGGCTTTCATTATTAATTTGCACAGTGAACCAGACTTTTTGACCGGCCTCATCATTTGGCCCGGAGCTGATATTTGTTGCCCAATTGTGAATTATTTGCGGCGGAGAATCTTCTTGAATGCTCTGATTTTCACCAATGTTGAAACCAGGCCGATTATTGACCTGAGTGATCGACAGATGGAATTGTTTTACAAAACTGACATCCTCCCCACCATAATCTCTTCCGCCAGTATCTTTTAATGTAACATTCACTGTGCAATCGCCGCTGACATTTTCTTTTGGCGTAAAGCTTAATGACCCAAAATTTGAGATAACAGGGGGACTGGCAAATAATGCATTACTTGAAACGCTCACCAAAAAATTAATGGTTTGTACATTTTCGTTTGTCGGCCCCGGGCGGATTTGTGTGGCCCAATTGATAAATGTATTCAGGCCAGAATTTTCCGCTACAATAAGTTCTGATGGCATCTCAAATGTGGGGCGGTCGTTGACTGATCGCACTGTAATGCGGAATGTTTGTAAAAGTCCCTGATCTGTGCCGCCATTGTCTGAGCCGCCATCATCTTTAATACGCACGCGAATGGCTGCCTCTCCAAATTGATCAACCCCAGGTGTAAAACGTAACTCCCCATCGGGTTTAATGACTGGTGCATCGGGAAATAAGTATGTGTTACTGCTCGTAATTTCAAAGTGAATGGTCTGTTCTTCTTCATTGGATGCGCCCTTATCAATTTTAGTCGCCCAATTGGGAATACTGATTGTTCCAGGATCTTCATTAATTGTCACATTGCTTCCTGGTAAAAATGAAGGTGCATCATTTACAGGCAAAACGCTGATCGTAAAAGATTTATAATCAGAAATATTACTGCCTCCATTTTCTATAGGACCATCATCTTTAAGAAAGATTGTCACTGATGTCTCGCCAAACATATTTGGTGCGGGTTCGAATGTCAGACGCCCATTGGAGGATATTGATGGCAAGGTCTCAAATAAAGATTCCTTATTCGCAATGACCTGAAATTCAATGTGCTGACTGGTTTCATCTGCTGGTCCGGAAGCAATCATCCCTGCCCATGAGGGGATAATCTGAAAGCCGGCATCCTCAAGAACAACAACATTGTCTCCCAATGTAAATGTAGGTGGATCATTGACCGATTTGACAGAAATGTCGAAATATTTGACACCGCTCGTATCTACGCCATTGTAATCTGTACCGCCGCTATCGCGCAAGCGAATGGTACACGATGCTGTACCATTGGCATCTGGATTGAGACGAAACAATAAACTCCCTGCATCATCTACACGTGGTGTCTCTGCAAACAATGACCGATTATTGGTAAACACTTCAAAAGTCAGGCCTTGATCAGATTCATTTGTTGGACCCCGATAAATATTGGTTGCCCAGCTATGAAAGGCATCAATGTCTGCATCCTCATTAATATCAATGTCATCCCCTTTGTCAAAATCAGGGGCATCATTTACCGGCATGATGGTTATCGTAAATTGTTTGGTATCACTTGTATTATTGCCGCCATTCAATGTATCGCCACTGTCTTGCAACGTTACCGAAACATGAGACACACCAAATGCATTTGGAAGGGGTTCATAGGTTAAATCTCCCTGATCCGAGATTGCTGGCTGCGTTGCAAAAATTGATGTATTATCTGCGGATACTTGAAAACTTACAGTCTGGTCTGATTCATTTTCAGGACCTGGAGAGATATCTGTTGCCCAGGAATAAACAGTTTGCATGGGTGAATCCTCAGGAGTGAACTGATCCAGTCCAGGTGTGAAGGTCGGTGCATTGTTTACTGATCGGATCCATATGGTAAAGGTTTGAATTTCTGATATATTTTTCCCGCCACCATCTGTACCGCCAGAATCCCACAATTGGACATCCACCTCAGTGTTACCAACAACACCTTCCTTGACCAGATAGGATAACGTTCCTTCAGGCGAAATCGTTGGTGTTCTTAAAAAGAGCTCCGGATTTTTGGTGGTTACAATAAATCTCAAAGTCTGATTGGATTCATCCACAGCATCCACTGGTCCAGGACGAATATCAGTGGCCCAGTATTGCACATCATCGGTGGGTTTATCTTCAAAAATCACCTGATTGGGTCCTAAAACAAAACTGGGTGGATCATTAATAGCCACGACCTCAATTTCAAACTTCTGAGAAGCGCTGGTATCAACGCCATTATTTGCAGTTCCCCCATTGTCCTGAACACTGACTTCAATAACAGCTTTACCATTGCTGTTGGAATAGGCTTCAAAAGTCAAATCCCCATCGGCTGAAATTGCCGGAAGTTTCGCAAAGGAAAGATTGTCCTGGTCTTGGATGCGGAGTTTGAATATAATGTTCTGGTTTGATTCGCCAGGAGGCCCAGGCAAAATATCTGTTGCCCAATGCGTGTAATATTGCAAGCCCGCATCTTCAATAACTGAAATGCTTTCCCCTTTAACAAAGCTGGGGGCATCATTGATTGGAAGAATGGTCAATTGACGTTGAATTATCTCGCTGGTATTATTCTTATCTCCACTATCTTTAAGTTGAATATTCAAGGTCGCTTCGCCTGAAACATTGGGTTCAAGGCGAAAAGTCAATGTGCCATTGGGCGCAATGGCTGGCGGAATGGTAAACAATTGGGGCGCATTATTGGTGACTAAAAATGTCAGGGTTTGTCCGGCCTCATCCTCAGCGCCCGGACTAATCCCTGTAACCCAGTTTTCAATGACATGCTGCCCGGAATCTTCTGTAACTTCCAAACTTTCTCCAGCAGTAAAATATGGCGGATCATTGGCATCAGAAATGCGAATCGTAAAATTTTGTGATGCACTCTGATCCACACCCTCGTTTTGCCGTCCACCATTATCTTTAATATACAGCCAGGCCAAAATCAACCCGCTTGTATTGGGTGCTGGTTCAAAATGAAGTGTTCCTGCTGCTGACACTGTTGGTTGTTGTGCGAATAAGCCAGGTTGATCACAATCAACAAAAAATTCGATTTGTTGTTGATATTCATTTGAAGGTCCTGGCTTAATGTCTGTAACCCATCGGGAAATATTACGTTCTCCGGAATCTTCATCAACCTGAATATTTTCTCCTTTAATAAACGAAGGCGCATCATTGACCGGATCAATTTGAATGGTAAATACTGCAGGGGTGTAGCTGCCTTCAATACCGCCATTTTCAGTCCCGCCATTATCCTTAAGAAGGACATTAATATCAACAACACCAAAAGCATTGGGTGCCGGAGTAAAAATCAGATCGCCATCTTCAGAAATACTTGGGCCGCTATGAAAGAGATTGGGTTGTGAATGACTGAGATAAAAGGTTCCCTTTTGTGAATTTTCATCAGATGGTCCCATTTGAATGTTTTTTGCCCATCCATTGATATATGTTTGACCCGAGTCTTCAAAAACAACTTGGTTGGGTCCCATTAAGAAAGAGGGGCGATCATTGACAGAAAGAATTTTGAGGGTCAATTCATGCGGTGGACTGGTATCAACGCCATTTCGTTCAGTGCCACCAGTGTCTTTTAATCGAACAGTTACTTTCGCGAGTCCATTGGCATCTGAAGCAGGTTTAAAGGAAAGATTACCCTCTGGAGTTAATTCAGGAAGTTGATCAAATAATTCAGGGTTACTGACTGTCAAATTGAAAAAAAGATCCTGGGATTCATTATCAGGGCCAGACTGTACATTCGTTGCCCATTGTGTCTTGGAAAATACACCAGAATCTTCCAAAACAATGACATCTTTGCCCCCTGTAAATGTTGGCGGATCGTTAACTTCCTGAATTTCAATATTGACATTTGCAATTTGGGAATCAAGAAAGCCATCGTTGGCCCTATATGTAAAGGAATCTGTCCCATTAAAATTATTATTGGGCGTATAAATCACATTTGGAAAATCAAAGTTCAGGGTGCCATGTTTGGGGATGTCCACAATTTCAAATGCAAGCTGGTCTGCTTCCTCATCAACCGCTTGAAGTAAAATAGAAATTGCCAGATCTTCATCAGTGCTCACATTGAGATGATTGACCATAGGCGCTACATTGGGTGCCTCATCAGCCCCAATATCATAGCCATTGCCCAGGGGGCGGTTGTCATTATCAAAGTCTATGGATGGTGCCATTCGCCTGTCTGCTTTATTTTTGCATGGAGAATTGAGATCAAGATGATAATTTGAACCCGGCAAAATGAACCTGGGATTTTGATTGATATTACCGGTTCCAGGATAAATCGCGCTGTCTGACAATCCTACATTGGAAAAATTGATTCGGACATCGTTTAGATCATCTAAATATATTTCATCAGTGGCATGCCATAAGATCGTGCTATTAATATACAAACCGGAATGGGATAAATACAGACCATCGCCCGCAAAAGTTGCGTTATTGTCAGCAATGGTACAAAAAGCAATGAATGCAGATGACACATTTTTGAAATACAAACCGCCGCCTGTTTGCGCAAAATTTCGTGTAATAATTAAATTGTTCATTTGTCCGGGAAAAGCATCAAGAATATAAATGCCACCGCCCCTTTTGTTGGCCTCGTTTTCATATATATTCAGCACGTTCATAAGGGGTGATGATGAATGAATAAAAATGCCCCCACCACTTTCAGAGGATACATTTTTAAAAATTTCAAGATTTCTGAGATCAGGTGCAGAAAACGATGTCATACTGATACCAGCACCTAAAGGCGCATGATTTTCAGATATTTGACAATGGATAATGTATGGCTCAGAATGATCCATAGCAATCCCGCCTCCAGACTCGGTTGCTGTATTGTGAGAAATCAGGCAATTCTTTATCGTTGGCCGGCTGATAGTGCCATCAGGCGCGGCTTGAATTTGAAATCCGCCACCAATATCATTATAGCCATTCTGAATTGTAAAACCATCAAGGATACTATCTGCCTGCGCGCCATTGATAAAACGAACAACCGGCCCATTATTATCACCATCAATAATGGTTGATGTCGGACCTTCAGACATGGACCGAATCGTTAATGCTTTGCCCATAAAGTTAATGTTTTCATAATATCGACCGGAATCTACAAGTATAAGATCTCCCGAAACAGCAGCATCTATTGCAGATTGAATAGAAGTATAGGGGCAGCTTTCGAGTGAACAAACAGTCAAAGGCTTACCGGCAGGCTTTATTGTGATATAATTTGGAATTGTTTTGCGATTTGATTCATTTCCCGAATAAACGATCAGGGAAACTGTATAAAGGCCAGGTTCTGAATAGGTATGCGCAGGTTGCGGATCATCGCTAAAATGATTATCACCAAAGGACCAATCCAGTTTTGAAATATCATCCAGGGCTGTGGAAGTGTCATAAAACTGAACACGTAATGGCGAAGTCCCTGTAACCGGACTGGCCCAAAAATTGGCCTCTGGTTGTCTGCTGAGAATATGGATAAACTGGTAGCGTGTTCGAGAATCGTAAGTCCCATCATTTTTAATAATTTTTAATGAGACAGAAAAGATTCCTGTCTCTGAATAAGTATGCTCTGGCATTTTTGATGTTGAAACATTACCATCACCGAAATTCCATTCCCAATGTTCAATTTCAATATTATCTGGGATATGGGGAAAGAATTTGATCGTGGCGGGATAATAAGCCTCGTTTCGATCCGATGAAAATTCAAAGGCGGTATCTTTTGGTTTTATCAGGATTAAATCCGGGCGTGTGCGTGTGGATTTATTGCCATTGATATCAGTAACAGTCAGTTGCACTGAGTACCATCCAGGTTCCTTATAAATGTGATATTGATCCCCCCCATTCTTACTGCTTGTTTGTGAATTGTCTCCAAAATCCCATTCCCATTGGGTAATTGTCAGGGATGAAACGCTTGCATCAACAAATGTTGCTTGAAAAGGTGGATATCCCTCGAATACTGCGGGATAAAATTGGGCGATTGGGCTTGATGCATAATATTCATCTGCGCCAATATCTGGATCAACACGAACCTGATGATCAATATCCATTTCAGGGGCTTTATTTGTTGTGCCTTTGTCAATACAGGGTGATGTAACACCTAAATGATAGGCATCACTTAATAGCGGCCATGAATTGATATTTCCAATCCCTGGAAATACACTTTGAGACTGCTGAATGTCTGAATATGAAATATTGACATGGCTGTTAATAATACTGATCCCATTGGCCTGCTCTGATGCTTCGGTTGTCCAGACAATGCTGTTCTGAATCAATAACCATGCGTTGCTTTCAGCAACCAACGCACTTTCATTAAAAGGCTGATTCCGATGAAAGGTTGAATTATAAATTGAAGCTGAAGCCTCACGAACATACATTCCCGGGGCGATTCCAGAACCACTATTATCTGCAACAACAACATTGCTCATTTGGGGTTCCGCGTTGGCATTCACCATAATACCGGCTCCGATGCTATCGCTAACATTGTTAATGACTTGAACATTTTCAAGAACAGGGGCAGCACCATTGGTAATATAAATGCCGCCCCCCATGATCAAAGCAAGATTGTTTCGAACAATACAATTTTTAATAAGGGGCGATGCACCATCAATAAAAATTCCGCCGCCATTGGAAGCACGACCATTTTCTATAATAAATCCAGAAATAACAGTTTGGGTCGATTCGTTTTGATTACATGTAATGGCAGATTTTTGATAATTGCCACTGATAACCGGTTGTTCTCCAGGAATTGCTTTTATTTGAACGGCTTTTCCCATTAGATCAAGGGGTTCTTTGTATGTTCCAGAATGGACCATAATAATGTCGCCATCAACACTTCCCTCAATTGCGTCTTGAATTGATCGATACAGGCACCCCCTTGGGCAAACATATAGCGTGCAATAAAATTGGGCTTCCAGAAGATGACTTTCTTCAACGTTTCTAAAGGTAAAATGTTCAGTCGCACCCATTTTTTGCCCATCGACAAGAATATCTTTAACATCGCAATAATCGGAATATGTCGCACGATTGGGTTGAAATAAGAAGGATTGATCCATGTTGACCTCAACAAAGACATCGCCTGAAGGTGTCACTTTACCCCCACGACCTTCAACTACCTGTATTTTATGAAGGATTTTTTCAAACGTTACAGAAATGCTGTGTGGTTCTGAGACAAATTCGAATGTATAATAATGAAGGGGGCCCATAGATTGACCATCAATAATGACATTCGAAATTTTATAATTATCCATTAAAGGTTCCATAACAAAAGTTTGATTTTGGCCATGATCAACCATTGCTTGTTGTGGAATGATTTTACCATTGGAATCACTATATCCTTCAATGGAATAGCGATTGATTTCAAATATGACATGAATTGTCGTAATTTTTGTAATATGTTCTATCTGATATTCAGTAACCGGTCCAATGGCCTGACCATCAATAAGTACATTGCCCACATGATAGTTGGCTCCAGGGTAAAAATGAAATTCGTGAGACGTTTTGGCGTCTGCATCAAAAGATGCCTCCGGGGAAATGTCTTCATTGCTGTAAAAAACAGCGCCATTGGATTCCGATGTTACCCGAACCCGGTATTGATTAATGGCAAAATCAGCATGAATTGATTGATCGGTTTGAATATTGTAAAAAGAGTAATCATTTTCGGAATATTCAGTTAACACCGCGTCCTTGAGGGTAAGCTTTTCAAGATGGTATTCATCATTGGGCTCAAAATGAAATGTCTGGTTTTGTCCATTTACCACTGGAATATCCCCTGATGGAATAATCTTGCCGCCATCATTGGATGATGCTGTAATAATGCTTTGCGTCTCATTATCCACAATGAATCCTTCAGCAAAAGATGACACCAGGCTGGCATTTATTGGATTTTTGAGGATCAACTGGAATGATTCGGTATTTTCTGACACGTCATCATCCAGCAATGTGACCTCAATGTCTCTTTTGACTTCTCCTGCTTCTAACTTGAGTGTTCCTGATGCTGTAAGATAGTCGGCAGTCACGATTGCTGTTTGCGCCACAGTGATATAATCTACAAAAACATCCAAACCAATGGGCGCATCAATCCTCATTTCAAAATTCATTTTTCCAAAATGTTCCGCAGTGGTCTGGTTTTCAATACTCAGTCTGGGAGTTGATACGCCATATCCTTTTTGCGCATTAAATAAATGAATATATCCCACAGTTTCGGACCATGCGAAGCCTTCAAATGAACCGGTAACAGGGTCAAATGTTACCTGATGATGATCTGATGCAAAAGAAATCCACCCGGTATTTTCACTCCATGCAAATCCTGTGAGGGTATTGTCTGAAAGAATATTGACGCCCCAATTGTCTGCATTAGAATTTTCAAAAGGACCTTTTTCATTGACTGAAAGCTTGATCCATCCAATATGCTCTGCCCAGATATAGCCGGTAAGGAAGGAGCCCTTAAATTGCGCATAATGTGTTTCTAAGGGTGAAAAGTTTATCCATCCAGTAGTTTCAGACCATGCAAATTTTTCTGTCGGATGAATATTTCCTGCATGGGCCAGTATTGTATGGCACAGGATTACCAGAATAATTGAAATAAATATTTGTTTTTTCATATTATTTTCCATAGTTTTCAAAATTTCATGATTGATTGCGGTTCATTGTTATAACCATCTTTTGCTGTCAGGTCAATGAATACTCGATTTTTCTCAATAAATCCGATTATTATATACATCCCTGAAAAAAAATGCAAATAAGAACAATTTCTTTAATACATATAAATATTACATAATTTAGAAATGTCCCTGTCTACACAAAATTGCCATAAAAATACTAAAAACAGTTTCTAACAAGTTTTTTTATTTAACTGAAACAAAAATACGTGCTTGTTTTGCTACTAATTATCCAAAAAAAAATTAAAAAAATATTGATATTTTTCTATACGCACTTTATTAATCATAAAATTAAATTGAATAAATAAATACCCGATATATGAAAAACTTAACAACCATTTTAATCGTTGACGATTCTTTAATTTTTAGAAAGATCGTTCAAAAATGCCTGGATGGCGAAGAAGACATTCAAGTGATCGGTTCTGTGAGAAATGGCGTTAAAGCGATTGAATTTATCAAAAAACAACGTCCGGACCTGGTCACATTGGATATTGAAATGCCAGAAATGAATGGCATACAAACACTGAGCGCAGTTCAAGAGATTAATGCCTCAAACAATCATTTCGCACCAATCGGTGTAATCATGCTGAGTGCTTTTACCAAAAAAGGGGCGGATATTACCATTAAAGCGCTTGAAGCCGGAGCCTTTGATTTTATCACAAAACCTGAGGGGAATGATCAACAAAAAAATTATTCAACGCTTCGTCGTCAATTACTGGCAAAAATCAGATACTTTACATCACGAAGAATTGCATCACAGAACAAACAAAGTCCTCCCGCAATCGTCCAGCCAGAAGAGGCCGTGCCTGAAGTTAAAGAATCAAAAGAACCGGTTTTGCGGATTACCCAAACAAGATACAAAGCCATATTAATTGGCGTGTCAACAGGCGGACCCAGGGCGTTGATGTCTGTTATTCCAGATCTTTGCCAACGAACCAATGTTCCAATTATGATCGTTCAACATATGCCTCCTAAATTTACAGAATCACTTGCAGAAAGTCTCAATTCCAAATGCAGATTCCAAGTTGTTGAGGGCTGTAATAATCAATTAATTCAAAAAGAATACGTCTATATTGCACCTGGTGGCAAACATATGCTTGTAAAAAAGAAAGGCGCTGAAATCATCCTTCATACAAATGAAGATAAACCTGTGCATGGATGTCGTCCATCAGTGGATGTTTTATTTGAGTCTGCTTCACACGTTTATGGCGCTGATGTTATTGCTGTCATTCTAACAGGGATGGGCACTGATGGCACAGAAGGATTATCCTATTTGAAACAACGTGGTGTCTATGTCATTGCACAGGATGAAGCCTCAAGTGTCGTTTGGGGGATGCCAGGAAGTGCGGTACGCGCCGGACTTGTTAATGATGTTCAACCATTGGACAAAATAGCCGAATGTATTGCCAATATATTAAAGAGAGTTTGAACAAAAAATGAACTTAACCAAACAAGACTTTGATTTTTTACGAGATTATATTAAAAAAAATTGTGGCATTGCATTAAAGGAAGATAAAAAATATCTTATTCACCAGCGTCTTGAGCCGCTTTTGAAATCCTATCATATTAATAGCTTTTCCCAATTGACCTCACAGCTCATGCGCAATAATTCTTATCAACTTCGTGAGGATATTATCCTTGCAATGACAACCAATGAGACTTCTTTTTTTCGCGACCGACATCCTTTTGAAACTTTCGAAAAGCATGTTCTCGAAAAGTTCAAAAAAGATATTCATCAACAAAAAGGTAAAATAGTTCGTATCTGGAGTGCCGGTTCATCCACCGGTCAGGAAGCATATTCGATTGCCATGTTGATTTATGAATTTGTTGAACAGAATAAGTTTGAAGGTATCTCGTTAAATAATTTTAATATTGCTGCTTCTGATATTTCAACACGTGCACTTAACAAGGCCAAAAGTGCTTCCTATTACGATGCTGAAGTGAATCGCGGTCTGAGCGCAGAACGTAAACGTAAATACTTTAAAAAAATTGATAAACACTGGCAATTGGAACCCCATATTCGAAATATGGTTCGCTTTTATCAACTCAATTTTATTGAATCTTTATCACGAATGGGCACTTTTGATATGATTTTTTGTCGTAATGTACTGATATACTTTGATTCAAGCATGAAAACAAAAATTATTCAACAATTTCATCGTATGTTGATTCCTACCGGCTTTCTTATTCTTGGCGCTATGGAAAACGCACATAATGAGTCTGATTTGTTTTTGCCTGTTCGACATGGAAGCACATTATTGTATCAAAAAAAATAAAAATTTTTCAAAAAACCGCACAAAAAAGAAAAAATATCATTCAACCAAATTATCAGGAGCAATCATGACACAATCCGATCAAGAGCAAACATTCAACGCAAATATGCATGAATGGATGCAATCGGCAATGAATTTATGGAAAAAAATGGCAAATTCTCAACAAGGAGAAAAGCCTTTTTCTCAATTTGAAACCTCCTTTACAGGTTCTCAAAAAACCGATCAGTTTTTTTCATCCGCAATGAATATGTTTCAACTGGCCATGTCAAGTATGTTAGAACCTGATAACCTTGATGCAAACTTCAGCAAATCTGATACCATATCATCCGCATCCATCGAGATACTCAAGCAAGTAACAGAAGCGGTAATGGACTTACAAAAACAATGGATTGAAAGATATGTTCGTATTGGACAAGAAACCAAAGCCTATAATTTTGATGATATGGACAAAGAAATTTTTACAACATGGAAAAACATATATGAAAATGAATTTCAAAAGTATTTTCAAATGCCAACCATTGGTTTGTTTCGCTATTATCAGGAACGTATCAATACAGCGGTTGACAAATATAATCTTTTTACTGAAGCAATAAGTGAATTTTTGTATATGCTTTACGTACCATTTGAAAAAACAACGCAGATTTATCAAAAAGAATTAGAAGACAAAATGTCTCAGGGCGAATTCTCAAATAATTTTAAAGAACACTATAATCAATGGATTCGTATTTTGGAGGGTCATTTCATGTCGTTACTGAAATCCAAAGAATACACTGAAGTTCTGAACCAGACCATTCAAACATACGTTCAATTCAAAAAAGCAAAAGATGATGTACTGATCGATTTACTTCAGCAAGTACCTGTCCCCACGAATAAAGAAATGGATGAACTTTACAAAGAGATGTATGATTTAAAACAAACTGTCAAGTCTTTAAATAAAACAATCAGATCTTTAACATCAACCGCATAGCCATTCAATGGTCGGGGAGGTCTTTTATGAAAAAATCCAGGATAGATGTCGATCTTATATTAAAAGCAGTTGCTAAAAACACAGAGCTTACCAAAGTTCGTGTGCAAAAAGCATCAAAGGTTTTAACAGACAACCTTGATGTGGGTCTTGCCCGGACACCTTTCGAGACTGTTTATAAGGAAGACAGGGTGCGCTTAAAATATTATCGGCCAGAACGAATCAAATATAATTATCCGCTGTTGGTGATTTATGCACTGATTAATCGAGAGACCATGTTGGATTTACAGCCTGGCAGAAGTGTTGTTCAAACTTTTTTAGACAAAGGCATTGAAGTTTATATGATTGATTGGGGGTATCCCACGAGAAAAGATCGATTTATTACAATAAATGATCATGTCAATGGATATATTGACAACATCGTTGATTTCATAAGGGATAAACACAATTTACCCAAAATCAACCTGATGGGCATTTGTATGGGAGGTGCATTTTGCGTTATGTACGCTGCACTTCATTCCAAGAAAGTCAATGCACTGGTTACCAGTGTAACGCCAACCAATTTTGATACAGATAAAGGTTTACTTCATATCTGGATGAAACAATTGGATATGGTAAAAATGGCAGACACCTATGGCAATATGCCAGCCGATTTGATGAATTTTGGCTTTTTATTACTCAATCCGGCACGATTGATGCTGGATAAATATGTTAGCTTTTTTGAAAATATGGACAAAAAAGCATTTGTTGAAAATTTTGTTCGCATGGAAAAATGGATATTCGATAGTCCAGATATCCCATTTGAAACATTTCGCCAGTTTATAACCGATTGCTATCAAAAAAATTTACTGATACAAAGCGCTTTGAAACTGGGGGATAGCACTGTTGAATTAAAGAATATCACCATGCCGCTAATAAATTTTTATGGAAAATTTGATCACCTTGTTCCACCGGAAGCTGCCAATCAATTAACCAAACATGTCGGTAGTTCTGATACTGAGGATGTTTGCCTGGCAACCGGTCACATTGGAATATATGTCAGTTCAAAATTTCAAAAAGAATTTGCACCACGAATCGCTTCGTGGCTAAAAGAAAGGGATGGATAAAATGACAAAAAATTTTTTCCAGGCAATTTGTAAAGTCAGTCGCGCTTTTGGAACAGTTGACAACCATGATGAGCTCCTCAATCTAATTCTTGATCATGCTGTAGAACTGATGTCAGTCAAGGCAGCCAGCCTGTATTTGCAGGATGACGAGCAAAAACAAATGGTACCGGTTGTGGCCAAAGGTCTTTCTGATCACTATCAGAAACATGGTCGGACAAAACCAGCAAAACTTATTTCAGTTCTTGAAAAGGATGGGTATCTTTATAGTAATGATGCTGTCAATGATCCGCGTTTAGATAATCATGATTTGAAAAAACAGGAAGGGATTGCCTCGATCCTGATTGTCCCAACTACGTTCAAAAATGAGTTTATCGGTATTCTTGCTGTTTTTACAGATAAACAGCGCGTTTTTGATGATGATGAAATTGAGTTTATCAAAGCCCTTGCTGATGAAGCAGCTATGGCGATCAATGATATGCGTCTGCATGAGCGGGTTGAAACCAATACCCGATTATTTCTCGATTTGACAACCAGTATGAATTCGAACCTGGATATAAATTCTATCCTTCATATCCTGACAGCAGAAGTTTGTGAGGCATATAACCTAAAAGGCGCATTGATTCGGCTTCATAATAAAGAAAAAGATATCCTGGAGCGCGTTGCCAGTTATGGGCTTAGTGAAGCTTTTCTTAACAAAGGGCCTGTATCAGCAAAAATACTTGATCAATGCATTAAAGGTGAAACAATTATTATCGATGATATTGCTAAAGACAAGCGGGTCCAATATCCTGATTTCATGAAAATGGAGGGAATATCGTCTATGATTACAGTTCCCATTCATTCAAAAAACGAAATCATGGGGATTATGAATCTGTTCAGTGCCATTCGACGAAACTTTCCACAGCAGATGATTCTCATGTTAAGAGCATTGGCCAACCAGGGAGGACTCGCAATTCAAAATGCCACCATGTTATTAATGCTTCAGGAAGAAAACAAGTCCCTGGAAGAAGATTCATACAGTTGTCGCTTATGGTTTTAACATTTTGAAAATTAATTCATTTTTTTATTGGGAGGATGTATGAAAGGAAAAACGATTGCTCAAATAAAACTCGGGGACTTTGAAGAGTTTTCCAAAACAATATCAGAGTCTGATATCTACACTTTTGCCGGTATCACTGGCGATTTAAATCCAGCGCATATCAATGAAGATTATGCTAAAGACACGTTTTTTAAAGGAAGAATTGCTCATGGTATGCTTCTTGCTGGTTTTATCTCAGCAGTGATTGGTATGAAATTACCTGGTCCGGGAACAATTTACATCAAGCAGGAACTTGCTTTCAAAGGGCCGGCTAAAATTGGTGACACCATTACTGCACGTGCTGAAGTCATTGATATCAATGTAGAAAAAAATCGTGTCCGGTTGAAAACGACCTGTAGAAATCAGAAGGATAAAGAACTTGTTGATGGCGAAGCGTTGATCAGTCCACCAAAGGCTTAAGGAATACCCGAAAATAACATGCTCAGTTTTCTTGATCGTCCAAAAAAATAAGGTCGTGTCAGGGCGTATGTACACGCTAGGGAAAATGTTGCCTTGAGCAAAAACCGAAATCCAACCAATTTCCGAAACCAATGTAGGGGCGAACCTTATGTTCGCCCTCCAGACAAAAACCGGTATCAAACTTATGTTCGAGAATGAAATAGAAACGTTTGCCTCAGATATAGGATCGCAAACGATTTTTGTTCAGAGGGCGAACATAAGGTTCGCCCCTACATTGGTTTCGGACAGTGGTGGTATTTCGATTTTTGCTCGAGGCAACATTTTCCCCTAACTTGTACATACGCCCGTGCCGACATCCAAAAACAATACATTTATTTACGATGCTCAGGAATCGACCATAGATAAGAAAAAAAAGAACTTAAACCAAAGAAACGTAATATTATGAAAAAACAAATATATTTCACTATATTTTTTTTATTTGCGTCCACGCTTTATGCTGAAATGACGCCCAATGACATATCGTATTACACTGAAGATTATCCACCATACAACTTTAAAGAGAATGGTACGGCCAGTGGTTTTGCAACAGAAATTTTGTTGATAATATTCGAAACCCTCAATGTGAATAAAACTGTTGCAGATATCCGCGTCGTTCCATGGGCAAGGGGCTATAACGATATTCAAAGAAAAACAAACGTTTGTTTGTTTACAATGACCAAAACACCTGAAAGAGTTGAAAAACATGGATTTCGATGGGTAGGTCCTATAATAGGCACAGGTTCAGTGCTTTTTGCTCCAAAAAACAAAAAAATTAGAATTAACTCTGTTGATGATATGAAAAAATACCGCATTTGCGCGATACGTGAGGATGTTGCGGAACAGACAATTGTCGGCCTGGGCTATTCTTTTGATAATGTGGATCGCACATCACATCCGGTATCAATCATAAAAAAAATATTAAGTGACCGCTGTGCCCTATGGGCTTATGGCAGAATTTCTGGAAAATGGGTACTGAAACAAAACAATTACAATCCGGATGATTTTGAAATTGTCTACAATTTAACAAAAAAACAGTATTTGTATTATGCCTTTAACAAAAGAACCCCTGATTCTGTTGTGATTCCGCTTCAGAAAGCATTTGATACCCTCAAAGCTGCGGGTGTTGTTGATCAGATTATTTCAAAATATTTGAAAAATTGAAACATATTCAAGAGAGAAAGTACTGGTTTGGACTATTCTAAAAGCAATGATGCCCATAATTCACAACATGACCTGATCCAACGCATGTTCGATAATGAAAATCAATATTCTGCGAACTATACAGGCAATCATATTCATTTTAATCAGATGAAACGTCGGATGCGTTGGATTGTGCTCATTTTTGGAATGTGTTTTATCATTATATTCTCCAGGGCCTTTTATATCCAGATTATTAATAGGGACTGGTTGTCTCAGGAAGCCTCAAAACAATATATTAAATACCATAGATCCCCTGCAAAACGCGGCGTCATATACGACAGACACAAGCATGAAATGGCTGTCACTATCAGCAGTCATTCAGTTTTTGCCCATCCTACAAAAATTCGAAACAAAAAGGTCGTTGCACAAAAAATTGCTGCAATTTTGAAAATATCTAAAAAAAAACTCTATCATCAATTTGCAGGCAATCGTCAATTTGTCTGGATTAAACGCCTGATTGATCCGGCTCAGGCGGCAGCAATCAAGAAGCTTGATATTTCTGGTATTCATGTGGTCTCTGAACCGGGACGCGCATATCCAAACAAAACACTGGCCTCACAGGTTATAGGCTTTACCGGTATTGATGGCAATGGTTTGGAAGGGCTCGAATATTATTACAACAGCACATTGGCAGGAAAGCAATGGGTCACTGAAACCAAAAGAGATGCCTTTGGGCGCGGTTTCTTGCCTATCAATGGTTCTGATCACCAAAATGTTGGCCGACACATTGTTTTAACCATTGATCAAAAAATTCAATATTTTACTGAAACCATTCTAAAGGAAACTATGGCTGAGTATCAAGCAAAAGGTGCATATGCAATTGTCATGAATCCAACAACCGGTGAAGTTCTTTCTATGGCGCATTATCCCACGTTCAATCCCAATGTTTTTAATATTTATGAACCTTCACGATGGCGAAACAAGGCGGTAACCGATACATTTGAACCTGGTTCTACAATGAAAGTCTTTATTGCAGCATCCGCATTGGAATCAGGTTTGTATGATCCAAACAGTATTTTTTTTTGTGAAAATGGCGCATATAATATTGGCCGAAATACCATTCATGATTCTCATCCATTTGACTGGCTTACATTGCAACAAATTATTAAACACTCCAGTAATATTGGCATTGTAAAAATTGGAGAAAAATTGGGCGCAAAATATCTTTATAAAATGCTAACAAAATTTGGATTTGGAAATAAAACCGATATCGATTGTCCTGCTGAAGCAACCGGCAGCTTAATGAAATATCCCATGTGGACACCTCTTGATCAAGGTGCGATATGCTTTGGTCATGGAATTTCTGCTTCTGGTATACAATTGTTAACAGCAGTCAGTGTGATTGCCAATGGCGGAATGCTTATAAAACCCTTTCTTGTAAAAAAGATTTTAAGTGCTGAAGGTACAATTATTCACACTCAAGAAACGCATGTCATTCGCCGCGTCATCTCCAAAAAAACTGCAAGCCAAACATGCAAAATTATGGCAACTGTTGTTGAGCCCAAAGGGACAGGTTTTAAAGCAGCATTAGCGCATTATCAGGTTTGTGGAAAAACAGGGACATCTCGTAAGCTTAAGCCTGATGGCACATATGCGCGTAGTTTATATATTGCTTCTTTTTTAGGTTTTGTACCCGCAACGCAGCCCAAAATCGCCATTCTGGTTGTAGTGGATGAACCGGCAAAAGGATACTATGGCGGGCAGGTGGCTGCGCCTGCTTTTAAAAAAATCGCATATAAAACCCTTCAATATTTGAGTATAAAGAGTGATGCAGGAAATAATGAGACGCACTAGAGATCCAAAATGAATAAGTAGGCGATCATAAATTTTCGGGTAGATCGTAGTAAATATTTTGTTATTCGTCTGGTCGAACCTTATGTTCGCCTCGAACAAAAACCGGTATCAAATCTATGAGCAAAACCAATGTAGGGGCGAACCTTGTGTTCGCCCGCCGGACAAAAACCTTTATCAAACGTATGTTCGAAAGTGAATTTGAAACGTTTGCCTCGGGCATAGGTTCGCAAACGATTGTTGTTCGGAGGGCGAACACAAGGTTCGCCCCTACATTGGTTTCGGACATTGGCTGGATTTCGATTACTACGATCTACCTGAAAATTTATGATCGCTTACTTAGAATTGACTCTTTCAGAAATGAGGAACTTATTATTTAAGTATTCCTGGAAAACTCGAAAAATAAGTTCCCCATTTACTTATGTGCCAGCCCGATGTAGGGGCGAACCTTATGTTCGCCCTCAAACAAATAACGCTTTCGTTCCTATGTACGATGGGCGAACATAAGGTTCGCCCCTACACGTTATTGGCACATAAGTAAATGAGGAACTTATTTTTAGTGCATTCCTTAATGCATCCTTCATATCTGAACCCTCTTTGGCATCAAGTTTGAAAAGACTGCGCCATTATTGATTAAGTTTATTGGCAGAAAGGAACTATATTTATGAAAGTCAGGTTTATCCGAATTAATATT
>Ga0272440_1001054_pt1 | contig 22974 bp, 21 predicted proteins | sample SSMMMBAug17_FD_192440 | JGI IMG/M metagenome (GOLD analysis project Ga0272440, IMG submission 192440) | Marine sediment archaeal communities from Little Sippewissett salt marsh, Falmouth, MA, United States - SSM-MMB-Aug17 | ecosystem: Environmental > Aquatic > Marine > Wetlands > Sediment ...
GAGAGCATTTACGGAAAAAGGTTTATAGTTGAATTTATGTTAAAAAATAATAAAGGTGAGGCAAAAGTGCGCAGCACATGGATTATTAGAAAATATGAAAATTATCCCCGCTTAACAAGTTGCTACATAGTAAAATAATAAGGAGTAATAAAATGGATGAATTAAATTTATTAGATGTTGTTGCGTTAACCGAAAACATACCTCAACATAAATTGTATAGAGGTCAGGTAGGTACTATTGTAGAAGAATTAACTCCAAATGTTTATGAGGTAGAATTCAGTGATGATAATGGAGTAGCTTATAGTTTGCAAGCATTATCGGCTAAACAATTAATGCTTTTACATTATCACTACCTCAAAGCTGCATAATTTATAATCTTAATAATTATGGTGCTCATAGTAACGTTTTTTGGTAATTGTTAAATCTTAAAAATAGCTTTATAAAAGGGTTCACGGACAAAACTTAAACGGGTTTTAGCAAATAACACAGCGCTCCACAGGACGCTGTAACCAATTAAATTTGTCAGTCAGTCACAAAACAGTAATCAGAGATAAAATCGGGAAAGAAGTCATAAAAGATATTGAAAGAAAAATTAAATTATTTCCAAACCCAAAACAATTAACAATTGAAAAAGTTTTAATTACAGCGGCAAATCCAACAGAAACTTTAGAACAAGAAGGGTATTTTCATAATATCCTTACTATTGATAAAATTTTAAAAATGAATAAGTCATTTTTTAAAAATACTGATTATATCGTATTCCATAACCGACTTTTTGGGAATGCGCCCTATGGCAGATAAAAGCAGGAGATCCTCATGAAAAATCCATATGCAATCAGTGATTTTGCGCGCGTCTATGAAGAATATTTCAAAAGGAAAAGATCTTCACTCTGACTGAAAACAGGATTGTTTCTTGATGCAAGCCCCCATGAATTATGAAGAAGCCATATTGGCCATGTTGTTAAATTCAAACCTTTTTGATGTGCCTGAATACAAAAATCCAGATCATAATGATGGAAATAAAACTGTGGATCAAAGCGGAGCCTGGCGCTCAACAAATCAATTAATCGTGCAGCAAGAAAAAGACCATCCAATACAATACACGCTTTAGGGCTTGTTCCAAAATGGGTCATCCGAACACCGCCCTGATATGGATGAGCGACAGCGCCACTCCAATTGCTTTCATTAGGGCTCATTTTATGCCATAAGCATGGTTTTGCAATGGTCAGTTCTGATGTTCCTGCGACGCCAACAATACTGTATTGATTTATTGCCTGATAAAGCTTGTACCCGAACATACTGTCTTCTATTCGGACATCATCGTGTATAAAAGCAACGATATCATGTTCCTTGATAAAATCAGGCTTTATATAATTGTTGTAAACATCAGGCAAACCGCTCTTATTATCCGGATGCATAATTAGTTTTACCTGATCTGAGATGTATTCAACAGATTGATATAGCGGGGTTGAATTCAATTCATTTTGTTTTTTTCGGGATGCGGATATCAGCAAAATTTTTTTGGGAAGGCTGGTTTTCATTCAAACAATACCTGGGTTTCACCTTCATCAGCGCTTTGAATTTCACCAATAATCCAGGCATTTTCGTTCATTGCTTTTAATCGATCCAGCACCTCGACCGCCTGGGATTCATGAATAATAGCAACCATACCAATACCATTGTTAAATGTTCTCAACATTTCCATGTCTGATACATTGCCGGCATCTTTTAATAAAGAGAAAATGGGTGGTATTTCCCATGATGATTTCTGAATGATGGCCTTGCACGTTCCAGGTAAAACGCGTGCAATATTATCTATGAGACCACCGCCTGTTATATGGGCCAGGCCACTTATTTTAAAATCTCGAATTAAGGGTTGAAGCATTTCTGAGTAAATCCGTGTCGGAGTGAGCAAACATTCACCGATGGTTTGCTTCAATTCAGAAACATATGTGTCTACATTGTAATTCAACGTTTCAAAACATATCTTTCGGACCAATGAGTATCCATTGCTGTGTAATCCTGTTGATGCGATTCCAATTAGTTTATTCCCGACACTGATGTTTGTGCCATCAATAATTTTTGAATTGTCCACCATCCCCACAGAAAAACCACATAAATCATACTCATTGGGTTTATAAAAATCGGGCATCTCAGCGGTTTCCCCACCAATCAATGCACAGTCAGCCTGACGACATCCTTCAGCAATGCCACTTACAATGTCTAGAATTACCTGGGGAATGAGTTGACCTGATGAAATATAGTCTAAAAAAAACAGGGGTTTTGCGCCCTGAACGACAATATCGTTGACACACATGGCGACCAGATCAATACCTATTGTATTATGTAGGTCCATCATGAATGCAATTCTAAGTTTGGTTCCAACCCCATCTGTTGAACTTACCAAAACAGGTTGCTTATTTTGGTTGATATTCAATGAAAACAGTCCGCCAAAACCACCAATATCACCAATCACTCCAGGACGATTGGTTTGTCTTGCGATTTTTTTTATTTCAGGAATGAGTGCATTTGCTTTGACAACATCAACACCTGAATCAGCATACGTAAGAGATTTTTTCATGGAAACCTCATAAAATTATAAAAATTTATAAAAAATAAAAGAAATATACAGATTGCGTACGATTGTCAAGAATTTGTTTAAAAATAGAAATCAACTTGACAAATATTGTTTATGAGTCTAATATAACAATTTTAAATTTAAGCAAATGTGGCTATTATTTTTAAATTGATCGGACATGTTGTTATCCAAAAAATATTTGGATATTTTTGCCTATGTCCAAATAACAAGGAGTACGCTATGGCTTTAACCAAAAATAATATTGTATCTCAAATTAATAAAATGGGATACAACCAAAAAGATTCTGTATTTATTGTTGAAACCCTGATTGAAATCATTAAGGAGACATTGGAAAAAGGCGAGGATGTTTTAATTTCAGGATTTGGAAAATTCTGCGTTAAAGAAAAAAAACCAAGAAAAGGTCGAAATCCTGCAACTGGTGAGGACTTAATGTTGAGAGAAAGGCGGGTTGTCACTTTCAAATGTTCTGGTAAATTACGAGAAAAAATTAACTAATCAATTCCAGAAAAAAGATAGCAATATATTATCAGGTAGTTACCAGTTATTTTAAAATACTTAAGATTTATTAAAGGTATCTGGTTGACATAAGCCTAATTATTTATTAAGATGATCGTCTTAAGTTAATTTTATTTATAGGATTCAATATAACTATCTGCATTTTAGAAATAAAGATGTGAATATGTCAACAGATTGCAATGTCTCAAATCAAGACACGCAATAGATCATGACGTATCTGGCACGTAAGTCAATAGATATGTTTATAACTGAGTCTTTATAGGCAACATGGCATATCGTCACCATTATTTCTGTCATGCAACGATTTAAATATTCGGGTTTGTAAAACCGATAAGATATGTATAATCTTTCCACGAAGGGAGGAAATGAATGTCAACTGAAAAGAAAGTCGCTGCAAAAAAAGCTGTAGCCTCAAAGGCTAAAGATAAAAAGCTCAATATTGAAGCAGCAACAATTTGTCCATCAACGCAACAAATGTTGCGACGGGCTGAACGAGATGGTGTCGAGATTGCATTTCATCGTGCGGACAGCATGAAAGCCTGTCCCATTGGTGCAGATTCAGCATGTTGTAAACACTGTTCTATGGGACCTTGCCGATTGAATGCAAAAGATCCATACAGCAAGGTTGGTGTATGCGGTGCAACAATAGATACCATTCAGGCAAGGAACTTTGCGCGCATGGTCGTCAGTGGCGCTGCAGCGCATACAGATCATGGTATGTCCATGTTGGATGTTTTTCGTGAAGTTGTTCGCGGTCATATTAAAGATTTCAAGATTAAAGATACAGATAAGCTTATTTCTGTAGCCGAGTCTGTTGGTATTGAAACCCAGGACCGCGATATTAAAGAAATCGCAACAGCACTTTACGAAGAATTGGAAAAAACGTACACAGGTATTGAAGGTGAAATACCTTTTATGAAACGTGTACCGGAAAAAACACTTGAGACCTGGCGAAAACTAGGAATCGTACCGCGTGGTGCCATGAGAGAACTCATGGAGATGATGCATCGTACGCATATTGGTGTTGATCAGGAATACAGCAATATTGCCAAACATTTCAGCCGAACTGCATTAAGCGATGGTTGGGGTGGTTCGATGGTCGCCACTGAAGTGTCTGATATTTTGTTCGGCACACCGAGTCCTTTGAGTGTTGAAGTGGACATGGGCGTATTAAAAGAAGATCATGTCAATGTTATTATTAATGGTCATGAGCCCAACTTTTTTGAATCCATGATTGTTTCAGTTCAAGATCCCGCTTTGATTCAAGCTGCTAAAGATGCAGGCGCGAAGGGAATTGTTCTGGCAGGTATGTGCTGTTCTGGTGCAGAAGTATTGTCGCGTCACGCGATACCCCATGCTGGAAACTTTATGTCAACTGAGGCTGTTATTATAACTGGTGCTGTTGATGCCATGGCAGTTGATGTTCAGTGTATCAAACAGGGGCTGGCAACTGTCTGTGATTGCTATGGAACAAAACTGTTTACGACCAATCCACGTGCGCACATAGAGGGTGTTGAACATATCGAATTTGTTGAACATGAACCAAGAAAATGTACTGATGAAGTGGTCATTCGCGCAATCACGCGATTCAAAAATCGACAAAAACCTGTGGAAATCCCCAGATTCAAGCATACAGGAATTCATGGCTTTTCTCATGAATACATCAATTATATGCTCGGCGGCACATTCCGCGCATCATACAAACCTCTTAATGACAATATCATTAATGGTCGTATTCGGGGTGTTGCGGGTGTTGTAGGATGTACCAATCCACGTGTACAACATGATAAAGTTCATCTTGAAGTTGTTAAAGAACTGATTAAAAATGATGTTTTGGTCTTGCAAACAGGCTGTTCACAGATCACATTGGCGAAGTTTGGTTTATATACTCCGGAAGCCGCACATCTTGCAGGCCCAGGACTTCAGGAAGTCTGCGAAACTGTTGGTATGCCACCGGTATTAGGTCTTGGTTCTTGTGTGGATAACAGTCGAATTCTGGTTGCTGCATCAGAAATGGTCAAAACTGGAGGTTTGGGAACATGCCTTGCAGATCTTCCTGCTGCGGGTTCCGCTCCCGAGTGGATGAGTGAAAAAGCCATTTCAATTGGACAATATTTTGTGGCATCAGGTGTTTATACTGTATTTGGTGCAACATTCCCCATAACCCAGAATACCAAATTCCATAAATTGCTTTTTGAAGGCCTTGAAGAATGGGGCCTGGGTAAATGGGATTTTGCTGTTGATCCAATAGAACACGCACATAAAATGATTGCTCATATTGAAAAGAAACGTGATGCTTTGGGAATCAACAAGAAGAAAGAAAGAGTTCTCATGGATTTTGAAGCACGACGTGCATTAGATGCTGCGGCATAATCCATTCCTATAAATGTTCTGTTAATAAAGCCTGAAACCATAAATATTTGGTTTTGGGCTTTTTTTTTGTTCGGACAACGATATCCATCTCACAATATGGACTTAGGTTCGTTTTCGATTATTGTTCAATATGGAACAATTTGATCCGGATTCATTTATGGAAAAACTGAATGCGTATGGTTTGCCATGGAAAATAATCAACCCTTATACTTAGATTTATCAGCAGTGAAAACCCCATCATTTGTTGTTGATAAAAATTTGCTAAAAGAGAATCTAAAGATACTTGAATCAATCAGAACAAAAACAGGCTGCAAAATTCTTTTGGCACTCAAAGCTTTTGCAATGTTTTCGGTGTTTCCTTTATTAAGAAAAAGCCTTGATGGGGTTTGTGCCAGTTCACAAGATGAAGCCAGGCTCGGCAGAGAGGAATTTAAGAAAGAGGTTCATAGTTATGCAGCGGCATTCAGTGATAGTGAATTTAGATCCATTATTCGCTATTCCGATCATATTGTGTTTAATTCATTCAACCAATGGAAGCGATTTCGACCTTTAATCAAAACAGTGTCTCATCAGATTTCTTGTGGAATCCGAGTCAATCCAGAACATTCAGAAGGGACTATGCCATTATATGATCCATGCTCAGAAATGTCCAGACTTGGCGTGAGGATTCAACATTTTGAAGAAAATGAGATGGATGGTATTTCAGGGCTGCATTTTCATACCTTATGTGAACAAAATGCTGATGCCTTACAACGCACATTGACAGTGTTTGAAAAGTCTTTTGGTCACTATCTTTATGCGCTTTCCTGGCTCAATTTAGGGGGAGGGCATCATATTACAAGGCAAGACTACAACATCGATTTACTTTGCAAATTAATTGAGAATTTAAAGGAAAAATATCAAATTGAAATATATCTTGAACCCGGAGAAGCCATCGCGCTGAATGCAGGATTTTTTATTGCCAGTGTCATTGATATCATCTCCTGTGACATGCCAACCGCAATTCTTGATACATCAGCGGCAGCACATATGCCTGATGTTCTTGAAATGCCTTATAAACCGCATATTATTGGCAGTGATGATAACAACGTAAAACAATATTCCTATCGACTTACCGGGATGTCTTGCCTTGCAGGCGACACAATTGGCACGTATTCTTTTGATTATCCATTAACTGTTGGGGATAAACTCATTTTTACTGATATGGCCCATTATACAATGGTAAAAACCAATACATTTAATGGGATTCGGTTGCCTTCAATATTTTTGTATAATTCTCGGCAAAAGAACATCAAATTGGTAAAAGCGTTTGATTACAATGATTTTAAATCAAGACTGTCTTAGAAGGACAGAATAAATAAGGTTTAACATGGTATCAGGCAATAGGGCTATTAAATTCAATTTCTAAGGGAAAAAAATAATCGGCTTTGATGTGGTTGAATTGGCACCCATTCCAGGTTATTATGCATATGATTTTACTGCTGCCAGTCTCGTTTACGCAATGATGGGAATCGCGCAATTGTGGGATTGATCACTTAACCAACATGCCTTCTGATGCCCCTCACTTTCAAAGACATCATTGGCATCTCCTGTTGACTTTCGTAACAAATGATTATAATGATTAAATTTGAAAGGAGTTTCGTAAAATGAACTTAAAAACAAATTTATATGGCCGATTAAGAAATACAAAATTAGCAAAGAAACACGCCTTAATGCCACTTTTTGAAGCAGTCATAAATTCAATTCATTCAATCGAAGAATCTAGCATTGATACAAGTAAATCTATAATCAATATTGAAATATTGACTGCAAAACAAAATAACCTTAATTTTCATCCCGACACACCCGAAATTATAGGTTTTAGAATTACTGACAACGGGGTAGGTTTTAATGATGAAAATATGAAATCATTTGAAACTCTGGATAGTGACTATAAAATTGAAAAAGGGTGTCGTGGAATTGGTCGCCTCTTATGGTTAAAAGCTTTTTCAGAAGTTCATATTAAAAGTGTTTACTCTGATAACGCTAAGTTTAAAGTTAGAACATTTAATTTTAACACAAATGGTATAAGCAATTTATCAGTAGACACCATTGACATTGACAGCAAAGATAATAATAAAACAGTTGTAACTCTTAATGGTTTTTTTAAAGAATATCGTGCGTCTGTCAGCAAATCTATCAAGACTATAGCAAATAAACTTTTTGAGCATTGTTTATGGTATTTTATAAGAGAAAAAGGCGTCCCAAAAATAACCATATCTAACGATACTGAAACGATTGCGCTAGATGATATTTATAAAGAAAATATACACTCTCACGTTTTATCTGAAAGCATAGAGATAAAAAAAAATGTATTTAAACTAACTCATGCTAAAATTCGTACAAAGGCAAAAAGACCACACATTTTAGCATATTGTGCAGCCAGTAGAATTGTAATAGAAGAAAATGTTTCAGGGAAATTGCCCGGTTTATTTGGAACTTTACATGATGAAAAAGGTAATTTTGTATATACTTGTTATCTCAATTCAAAATATCTTGATGAAAAGGTATATTCAGAAAGAACTGGTTTTGATATTTCAGAAAAAGATGAAAAAATATTTTCAAAAAGTGAAATCTCCATAAGCGAAATTAGAGAATGTATATTAGAACACTCCAAAAAATATTTATGTGAAAGTCTTGACTACAATATTGTAGCAGGAAAAAATAGAATTGACCAATTTATTTCAGATAAAGCGCCTCATTATCAATCTATTCTCTCTCATATTGAAAATGAATCGTTTATTGTAGACCCTTCAGCACCAGATAAAAAAATAGAATTATTTCTACACCAACAAAAAGTTGAAATTGAAAGAAAATTACTTGAAGATGGACATCAGGTCGTAGATAGTTATGACAATGACCTTGATGGCTATCAAGAACGTCTAACACGCTACCTCCGGTTAGCGGCAGATATCAAACAATCTAATCTTGTCAATTATGTGTTACACAGAAAGATTGTATTAGATATTTTGGATAAGGTTATTAAGGCGGAAAAGGAAGGTCGGTACGTAAGAGAAAGCTTAATACATGAAATGTTAATACCTATGGGCAAAAGTTCAAATGAAATTGATTATAATGCCAACAATCTATGGATAATTGACGAACGACTCGTTTTTCATAATTACCTTGCATCTGATAAAACAATTAATTCAATTCCGATTACTGATGACAGATCTAATCAAAGGCCTGACATATGTTCTCTGAGAGTTTATGATAATCCGCTTCTTATCTCCGAAAAACAAACATTACCTTTAGCATCCATAACAATTATTGAAATTAAACGACCAATGCGTAATGACTCAAATGATAACCCTATTAAGCAAGCACTAACATATTTAAAAAGAATAAGAAGCGGTAATGTTGAGACAGCAAACGGTCGTTTAATACCGGAATCCGAGAATATTCCAGGTTATTGCTATATTATTAGCGATTTAACGCCCTCAATAAAAGAGCAATGTGAACTGTATAGTCTAGATGTTTCAGCCGATTACATGGGATATTTTGGATACGTTAAGCATTACAAAGCATTTGTAGAAGTTGTTTCATATGATAAATTGGTAAATACAGCTAAAGAACGTAATCGTGCTTTTTTTGAAAAACTTGGATTACCTGCTTGAACTTTTCTTTCTTCCTTTATATGGCAGCGAAAAAGGTGAACAAAGGAGACGTCTGGCAAAAGATGTGATTGAATATGAAATACAACTGATTAAAAAAGACCAATTCTTTAAAGATTTATTTTTTGCAACACTTGTTATTTGTAATAAGTTAATTGATAAAGAGACTTTATAAACTTTATATGGTCGAAAATCCGGATACATTAAGACGGTTACACAGGCAGGCGTTAAGATCTCAGGATATTAATGTCTTTCAAGAACAACTTTCAAAAATGTGGTAATTGGGTCAGACCAAGTTAACCCCTTTTAATTAATATGTTTCTATCAAATTTCTGACTGTTATTCTGGGCTATAACGCTCTTTTTGGCATCAAAAAGAGCGTTATAGTCCGACGAGCCTGACCAATCCAACCAGTTAATTCAAATCCTCCGCAACCTCTCGCAGTATAAAAAGCACGTCCCGCAAAGCCAAATGTTTCCGCAAAGCCGATTCAACACAATCAATTTTTTTTTGGTGTTTGAGCTGATAAAGATATTAAAAATGCTGCTTCATTAAGAATATCAAAAATACGTTCCTTAGGAAATCACAAAAAATAAGTTCCTCATTTACTTATGTGTGCCAAGAACGTGTAGGGGCGAACCTTGTGTTCGCCCATCGTACATAGGAACGAAAGCGTTATTAGTTCGAGGGCGAACACAAGGTTCGCCCCTACACGTTCTTGGCACATAAGTAAATGAGGATCTTATTTTTCGAGTATTCCTTAAGAACGAGAAAAATCTAGATTGAAAATTTGACATTTGATATATTTTACAGATCATGATAATCAAAAAATTATAAAAACTTATAGGCCAAAAAGGTTACGCAGCCGGTTATCATTTTTAATACGAAGGCTGCCGATTTTTTTTATTAACAATTTTTATATAGAAGGATTTCGAAGATGAAAAGCGAACAAATGGTAAAAATGTGTTTGATGGTAATTGCAGGCATAATGACAGTTTATTTGTCAGCATATGCACAGGAGGAACAACTTGCTGCGAATACAGATACAAAAACAGTTGTATTGGCTGCTGAAGATGGTTGGCCCCCTTTTTCTGGTCCCAATGCAGAAGGATTGGCTGAAGATATCATTACAGCGTCTTATAAGGCTGTAGGATATAAGGTCAAATATATTTCTGTGCCTTTTGCAAGAGCGGAACATATGGCTTTAAAGGGAAAAAAGGTAGATGGCTTTTTTACGACGCTCATTAATCCAGCGTATGTCAAAAAAAGCATCTTTCCAAAGAATCCAATTGCCATGAATGAGGATTCTTTTTTTGCGCTGAATGACAGGGATATTCCATATAAAGATTTGATGTCATTGAAAGGATTAAAGGTTGGCGTTGTCAATGAATATCCATACAGCGAAGACTTTGAAAATGCAAATTTTTTCAAAAAAGACGTTGCGCCATCAAGCAAATCCAATATTCGAAAATTAATTGCTAAAAGGATCGACGTTTTAATTGAAGATAAACTGGTGATGTCACAATTGTTAAAAGAAATGAAATTGCAGGATAAAGTCAAACTTATTGGTGTTCAGGCGGTGAATCCTTTGTATATTTGCTTTGCAATCAACAGGCCCATAATAAAAACGTATGCAGAAAAGTTCGATGAAGGGATTGAAATGATAAAAAAGAATGGCACATATCAGAAAATTATGAACCAATACAGATAATACGTGTTAAAATGAAAAACATGTCAGACAGGCGTGACCTGCCTGACATGTTTGATCGTATTCTATATTGAACTATTCCTTGTCTGGCGTCACTCCCTTTTCAGGTGTGACTACAGGCATCACTTCTTTCTCAGGTGTTACTTCCTTGACAGTCGTTTCTTCTTTCTTTCCTTCCTCAAGCAGTTCTTCAATATTGGTAATAAAATTTTCATATTTCCACTTGGCTACAATATAAGTCCATCCTGATATTTTTTTATTTTCCATTTCAGCTTCATATGACAACTCCTCAGGCGTTTTTTCTTCTTTTTTCTTCTCTTCATCTTCAGCTTTTTCAGCCTCAGCGTCAGGTGTTTCTTCAGGTACAGGGGTAACTTCGCTCGTTGTTTCAGGCGGTGTCTCTTCTTTTGTTTCGGCTTCAGGCGGTTTTTGGAACGTCACTTCTACACGTAAGCAATGAATATCATTATTATCCTTAAATTTCTTTTCAGGATACAATGAATACACCTTTCCATTGAAAAGAAAAAATGTCATTTTATCAATTTTCATCTTATCTGTTTGAGTCTCAGATGGATTTTCAACGTCTTCGATACGAAGCGAACTTAATGCGCGCATGATAGAATTAACCTCGCTCTGTTTTGGCTTACGTCCATCAGGCACATTGATCAGTTTGGCATCCTCACCCTTTTTTTCACGCTGAACAGTGTATATGTGTTTATCATCCCAACTGTTAAATACCACTTTTTGGATATCTTCATCCTTGATATCCAGAAGTTCCTTATCAAGCCAACCTTTAGAGTCTTTTGTCATATATTTAAAATTTTTATCAGTTAAAAATACATTTTCAGAATCGTCAAGTCGAACATATTGTCCGCCGGACGCACGTTGATCATTTTCGCGCACTTTACCGGTAATAATATTGGCGATAACCGATTCATCCTCTTTTTTTAATGTGACCCTGATGCCTTTTTGATCTTCTTTTGCTTCTGTTTCATCAGGCGGTAAGAGTTGCATTCTCGCCAGAGATTCTGATGATGCTTTAAAAGAACGACCTATCTTGGCTTCTTTCCATTTTTTTACAAAATCAATCAATTTTTTAAAATCAACCGGATAATTATAACGACTTTTTACAACCCATTTATCGTCAATTTTACCCAGTTGAACAGTATCTTCCTCACTTTGGATGGTTACTGACGTAATGTCGTTAACCGGTAAATTTTCAAGCAATTCCCCTCCCAATCGGGATTTTTTGGAAACCGAAGGGGTTTGCGTTGTTTTGATTAAAAGGCTGGCACCGATTAAAACTCCTAAAATAATTAACAGGATAAGCATTGTTTTCGGTTTCATACGTTATACCTCTTGAATATTGAAAATGGTTAATAGAAAATTCTGTTTGTAATAAACAGTCATCCTTAGCTGCCGGCATGAAGCAAGACACTTTACTCGTTTTATGGGAACGACTAATTGGTTTGTTTTATGTCGGCAGCCTTCATCTTTTTATCTTACTTATTGTATGCTTTTTTCTGACGATAAATGGCAAAAATAATTCCACCAATTGACACCAAAAGTGGCATTAACAGGATATTGATCAGCTTAACATTAAAGCCCAGGTTTTCAATATCTGCACGTAAATTTCTTCGAACACGCTTGAGTTCTTTACGTACTTTGATTTTCTGTGCTTTAAATTTTGCAATTTCTCGTTCCTGTTCAGGCGAAATAAGCATTTTTTGAGAAGGATCTTTCTTTTGTTGTAATTCCTGAACACGACGATTGGTTTGTTCAAGCTCTCGCACCAATTCCTGCTCTTTAGATTGCCATCTTTCCTGTGCAGTACGCTCAAGTTCCTGAACTTTTGTAAATGGTCTCTGAAATTTACCGCGTGAGCGGATACCAATCAGATCATCACTTCCTGAGAGCATTTCTAAGGAATTGAGCAAAAAGTTCAAGTTATCATTGAACATGTTGGTCATTTGAAATCCTAAAAAGTTCTGTCTTTGAACATAATAAGAATCATTGAGCATATCAGCATCTGCAACAACAATAATAGTTGCATCTTCTTGGGCTTCCTTAATCTGTTTATCCTTTTCAGCAACAGGCTTGTCATCCTCACCTTTTGGCGGGCCGGCAATAAAAGCGGTTTTAAACTTGCCAGTAACCTGAGCGACAATATTGAATGGTTCAGCAGCAGCCTGAAAATCTCTGCGAATTCCCTCAGCACCAAAATTGGCTTTAAAAGAATCAATCAAACTGGCTTTTCGGCTGGATACAACCAATCCTTCAACCTCTGATGTTCCATTGGTTCGTTTTTTGATGGCGCCGCATGCAGGAAAAAGCAAGCTTTCCAAATTGGATGTGACCACATTGTCAGAACTGAAACTTTCGGTTTTTGCTGAAATCCATACAGGATTGGATTCTACCTTATTATTTTGCGTTCGCACACGTGTCGGAAGAAACATATCTGCCAGAACTTTGCGGTCTTCCATCTCAATTCCCCATGCCCTAAACAGCTTATCCAGGTTAGATCCATTATTTCTCATATACTGATTTTGTGAAGGTGTCTGGTCGGAATGACACATGGGATCCACATAAACTATGGCATTTTTTCCAGACAAAACAAATTGATCAATGGCATACTGGAGCGCATCACTGAGCGCTTTGGGATGTAAAATGATCAGTAAATCAATGTCATTATCAATTGAAGTTGCACTTGTGGCAATTTCTTCAACTTTGTACGTCTTTTTTAATTCATCGACAAACAACCATGGCTGTTGATTTCCTTGTGGGGGTTGTCCGGGCATGGGCATTTGTGGACTACCAAATACTGGCAATCCCGATATAACGCCAACTCTTTGTTTTATGGAATTTTGAACCCGATAAATAATGCGGGTGATATCATATTCAAGCAAGGTTTCACGAGAAGGATCCAGGAAAGGAATGCTTTCTTCCTGATCCACCGCCATGATGACCACACCAAAGTATAGTTTTTCGCCTGTTGGCATGTTCATCCCTTGAAGTCCATATTTCATCGCCCATTCTTCTTCATCAGAGTCCACTTTTGGATCATACATTTCTATGGTCACTTTTCCACTACTGTGCTGGACATATTCATCTAAAAATTCAATGGCGCGCTTGGCAAACTGTTTTATATTAACAGGGATATTTGGAAGGCTTTTATTGTAAAAAACCTTAATTGTTACATCTTCAGCAATGTTTGCCAGAATATTTTTGGTTCCCTGTGAAAGGGAATACATTTTATCCTCAGTCAAATCCCATCGGAAACTGGCATACGAGATAATGACGTTTGCCAGAATAACAACCGCCAGCATAATCGCAATACCGGCTGTAGAAAAAAGAGTTTCTTGTATCCGGGTATTTTTTTGTTCACTCATTTTATATTCACCTCATTAAAATGTTTATAAGTTAATTAATATCATGATTTTCGTGATATCAGAATGATTCCATTGGTATAGAGCATAAAAAACATGAAGGACAAATAATAAAATATATCACGAAAATCCAGGACGCCCCGCTGAATTGATTGATAATGCGTCATGAAGCTAAATGAAGCAACCAGATTGATTAACCAGTTCGGTGCCCATCCAATTAAAACTTCAGTGACCGGGGGCCACCCGGATAGCACCATAAACAAACAAGCCACAACAGCAAGTATAAAGCTGACCACTTGACTCCGCGTGATGGCTGATGTCATGCTTCCAACACTCAAATAAGCACCGCCCATGAGAAAACTTCCCACATACGCGCAAAAAATAGTCCCATAGTCTGGATCACCCAAATACATGGTACTGAGAACAAGCGGAAATGTTAAAATTTGTGCAATTCCTATGAAAATCCAGGCTGCGAGGAATTTGCCCAAAATAACTTCTGTAAGTGATATGGGTAATGTCATAATTAATTCGATTGTTCCCACTCGTTTTTCATCAGCCCATAAACGCATGGCAACAGATGGAATTAAAAACAAAAACAACCAGGGATACCATTCAAAATGGCTCCTTAAATCTGCCTGTCCGGCTTCATAAAAATGGCTGACCTGAAAAGTAAAAAATCCAATCAGCATCAAAAAAATTACAATAAAAACATACGCGACCGGAGACCCAAAATATCCGGTCAGTTCTCTTAACATGATAATTTTTGTATTTCTTAACGTTCTTGGCATATGCACCTCGAAAATTGTTTAGTTTAATATATTTAAATTTGTTGATAGGCTGTGGATTATTTTTTAACAATCCGATCCAATCGCGTTCGTGCTTCTCCCACTTCAGTAATCATTCGAAAAACTTCATCCAGACGTCCCTGTTCTGTGTATATGGATTCAATCTGAAAATCATTCTCTGCTGCGCATTTCAACACATTGTCTGTCAATTGAACGCCCAAAGATTCTGGATATATACGCAAATACAGATTTTTCTTATCGTCAATGATTTCAACCTCTTTTACATCAGGAAGCGTTGCAAAACTATTTTTGGCCTTTTCAGTTTCTCCATTTTTAAGCGTCAGGCGGACAGCGCCATGAAGTCCAGATTTTGCACGTAATTGCTCTGGCTTATCGTTGGCAACAACATGACCATTGGCAATGATCATCGCACGTGTACAAACTGCATCCACCTCCTCAAGAATGTGGGTGGATAAAATGATTGCCTTATTGATTCCCATTTCACGAATCATGGATCGCACTTCATGTTTCTGATTGGGATCCAGCCCATCTGTCGGCTCATCCATGATCAGATATTCTGGATCATGAAGGATGCTCTGGGCAAAGCAAACACGCTGTTTAAAACCTTTGGAAAGTGTATTTACTGGCTGATAGATGACATCCTTTAAAAAACACTTTTCAATGGTTTCATCAATTCTTTTGCCTTTTTCAGCTCCAGAAAAACCACGAACTTCTGCACAAAACTCCAAAAATGATCGGGCGGTCATTTCTGGGTATACAGGTGCATTTTCTGGCAGATAGCCTATTTTTTTTAAGGCTTCGATTGGGGATTGGGTGATATCCATTCCGCCAATAACTGCTGTTCCGGATGTTGGGGTAATGAAACCTGTAATCATGCGCATGGTTGTTGATTTTCCTGCGCCATTGGGTCCTAAAAATCCAAGTACTTCACCTTTTTTAACCTCAAATGATACATCATTTACCGCTTTTTTAGGCCCAAAAAATTTGGTGAGGTTTTTGACTTCTATCATAACTGGATGTTACCTCCGCTCTTTTTGTTTGTTTAATGAAACCAATTACGCAAAGATTGGATACTTTAGATCGTCGAGCTTTTGTAATCTGTGGTGATTCCGATGATTTAAAGTTTTCTGTCTTTTGCGAATTGTTGTTTCATAATGTTTACAAATATTATTTATTTTGGTGAGAAATTATCTGATAATAAGTTCCTCATTTAATAGAGTGCATTCCTTTTTTTTTAAATGAGGAACTTATTATTAAATAATTCCTAAGTAAATGAAAAAAATATTTTGCATTTTTTGGAATTGTCAAGGGGGTGTGAAAAAAAAGAACATTTAATTTGGAAAAGACTGATTTAATTTCACCCGCAAACCTCAATTCCAGCATATTGAAAAATGCGTTTGCACTTTTTCAGAATTGAACCATCCTCAAAGTGGTTCAGTTTTTTGTTATCCTTATATTTATTCACATCTCCTATATTCTCGCTTTTTTCATGCCATAGGGGGTTATATTCTAAAAGAGCCGCTTTATGAATTCCCAAATTTTTCAAAAAATCAGCAATCCCAAAAATGTTTGTTTTTGTATCAGTGATACCAGGAATCAATGGTGTCCGGGGCAACAGACATTTGCCATCTTTCTCAGCCTGTCGCGTCAGCAAACTTAAATTCGAAAGAATACGTTTATTACCAATCCCACAATGTTTTTTATGTGCAGTGTTCTCTATCAGTTTAATATCGTAGTACAGGGTATCGACATGAGGGTATATCATGTTCATAAATTTGTCAAAATCAAATTGTCCGCAGGTTTCGAGTAAGGTATGAATGGTGTGTTTTTTCAAAGCGCGAAGCAAATCTGAGGCAAAATCCATAAATAGAGTCGCCTCACCACCAGAAAGCGTTACGCCGCCGCCCGAAATATCAAAAAAAGGCTTATCAGACAACACAGCATTAAGAATATCATCAATATTCATAAAAGTTCCCACCTTTGAAATAGCACCAGATGGGCATATCTTCGTACACTCAAAACATAAATCACAGCGGGACCGGTCAATATAACATCTATAATCCAGAGAAAGTGCATCTTTTGAACAAATATTTCTACAATCTCCGCAATTCAAACACAATTTGGGATCAAAGGCAATCTCTGTTTGGATTTTTTTACTTTCAGGGTTGTGACACCAACTACATTTTAGAGGACACCCTTTGAAAAAAATGACTGATCGAATCCCCGGGCCATCATCAAGGGTGTTTCCTTTGATCTCCAAAATTAGTGGTTTATTCGTTGGATGTTGCATGATAAAACCTTTCTTTATTTTTCGAGATTTCCTTAAAATTTAATATGTACAATAACAAATAAAGGATAATTATTCATGAGAATTATCAGTGGTAAATACAAAAAAAGAATACTGATGACACCCAAAGATAAGTCAATCAGACCGACAACAGACAGACATCGTGAATCGTTGTTTAATATTTTAGACAATATGAATGCAATCATTGATGCCAATGTTCTTGATCTTTTTTCTGGCACCGGTGCTTTAGGAATTGAATCTCTGAGTAGAGGCGCTAAATCCTGTGTTTTTGTTGATCATTCCAGAAAAGCAATCCAATTGATTAAAAATAACATTAAACATCTAAAAATTGAACCTACTTCAAAAGTGATTCAATGCAACATACTAAATGGCCTTACCTGTCTCAATGACACAGTCTTCGATTTAATCCTGATGGACCCGCCTTATCAAAAGTCCTGTATTAACAAAACACTCTGCAATATTGTCAGCCAACAATGTTTACACACAGACTCGATTATTGTTGCAGAACATGCTGACAACGAACCTGTTGATGTTCCAGAAACAATCAAACAAATTGATACAAGAAAATATGGGAATACGATATTTCGTTTTTTTCAACAGATTGATACTTAGGAATGCTCGAAAAATAAATAAGTTCCCCATTTTGGCTGTCACATAAGTAAATTAAATAAACAAACCTTATGGGCGCATTCCCATAAGCTATAGACTTTAAGATAAAGATTTTGGCAGTCCAAAATCTTTATCTTAAAGTCTATATTTTATTGGAATGCGCCCAACCTTAATTATTTAGTCTTCTATACATTTTTATGAAATACATTGATATATTATTTAGCTTTCAATGCAAATTTATCTTAAAAAACTTTAAAATTATTCAAATATAATTCGAAATATTACAATAATATCAATAATTTAAAATTTTCTTGACATTTATATAATAACATGTTGTAATGAGATATTGTTTTGAATAAAAAGTAAACTATTCAAACGGCTAAGCCAAAAAATAATAAAGGATGATGAAGATGACAAAAATTGAGGTACACAACCTGTACAAAATATTTGGAAATAATCCAACTAAAGCTCTAAAACTATTTCAGACAGGAATGACAAAAGATGAAATTCTTTCAAAGACCGGTCAGGCAGTGGGTGTTGGAGATATTTCATTTACAGTGGAAGAGGGTGAGATCCTGGTAATTATGGGGCTTTCAGGAAGTGGAAAATCAACATTGATAAGATGTGTTAATCGCTTGATTGAGCCAACACAAGGGAAAATTCTTGTTGATGACATTGATGTTCTTTCTTTAAACAATGAAGGCCTGCGAGAGTGCCGACGAACAAAATTTGGCATGGTGTTCCAGAATTTTGCCTTGTTTCCCCATCGTACAGTAATAAGAAATGTGGAATATGGCCTTGAAATTCGAAGAACCGAGGCGGAAGAACAACGCAATCGCGCTATGAATGCGTTGGAGCTTGTTGGTTTGTCAGGATGGGAAAATAATTATCCAGATGAATTGTCTGGAGGAATGCAGCAGCGGGTCGGCCTTGCCAGAGCACTTGCATTGGATCCGGATATCCTTTTAATGGATGAAGCTTTCAGTGCATTGGACCCCTTAATTCGAAGGGAAATGCAGGATGAATTAATTGCGTTACAAAAATCTTTAGGAAAAACCATTTTGTTTATTACCCATGACCTTGATGAAGCCCTCAAGCTGGGCGATAGAATCATTTTGCTCAAGGATGGACGTAAAGTGCAGGAAGGCACTGGCGAGGAAATATTAACACAACCTGCAACCCGATATGTTGAAAAATTTGTTGAAGATGTTGACAAAACAAAGGTTTTTACTGCCCAAACTGTAATGAGAAAACCACGTACAGTGGGATACTACACCGATGGCCCCCGCGTTGCACTTCGTAAGATGGATGAAGAAGGCATCTCCTCATTATTTTTATTGAACAAAAACCATGAACTTCGCGGTGTGGTCCATGCAGAGGATGCTGCAAAAGCTATTGAGCGTGGAGAAAAAACGCTGGATAATATTGTTCAAGAAGACATACAAAAAGTTACTCCCGAAACACCTGTTCAGGAGTTTATTGGTGATCTGGCCAAAATTCGATTTCCTGTGGCGGTTGTCAATGAGCAATCCAATCTGGTTGGTATCATTGTTCGTGGATCATTAATTGCCGAACTGGCAAAATAGAAAGGAATTTATAAAATGGATTTTAATATCGTCGCAATCAGTAACTTGAACATTCCAAAGATTGATATTGCAAAAGCGGTTGAGGCAGTTATTGATTTTTTATCAGATAATTTTTCTCCGCTTACCCGCGCAATATCAGATATGATGGAATCTTTATATGAAATGCTCGTTTCAGGCTTGCTTTTTTTTAATCCTCTGGTTATTATTATGCTCATTACGTTGTTGGCATGGTTTGTTGGAAATCGAAAAAATGGTCTGCTTGCATTTTTTGGGCTTTTATTGGTCTGGAATATGGGACTTTGGGAACCGACCATTGAAACCATCTCATTGGTGCTGATATCAACCACCATTGCAGTTGGCATCGGGCTTCCAATTGGAATTTTTTCGGCGCTTTACACCAATGTATATCGCATAATTATGCCGATATTGGATTTTATGCAAACGATGCCTGCATTTGTGTATCTGATACCCGCAATACCATTTTTTGGATTGGGACCGGTATCAGCAACGTTTTCAACTGTAATATTTGCCATGCCACCGGCTATTCGGCTGACATGTTTGGGAATCAGACAGTTACCAGAGCAACTGATCGAAGCGGCAGACGCTTTTGGTTCCAGTCGGCCTCAAAAATTATTTAAAGTGCAATTACCTTTGGCCATGCCAACAATAATGGCAGGAATTAACCAAACAATCATGTTATCCCTGTCAATGGTTGTAATTGCTGCGATGATTGGTGCTGGCGGTTTGGGAAGTGAAGTTTGGAAAGCCATTCAACGTTTCAAACCAGGGGATGCTTTTGAGGCCGGATTGGGCGTGGTTATTGTGGCGATTATACTGGATCGAATTACTCAGCAAATTGCCAAAACTGAAAAACAAAAGGAATAGAAGGAGTTTTTTATTATGAAACACACATTCAAAAACATTGTGTTTGTATTTTTAAGTTTATTGCTGATTTTTTCAGTGTCTACTGCATACGCTGGCAAAAGAGTGAAACTGGCATATGTAGAATGGTCTTGTGCAACAGCAAGTACAAACGTTGTAAAAGCTGTTTTACAGGAAAAACTAGGTTATAAAGTTAAGGAAATGGCTGTTTCCGCGGCAGCCATGTGGCAGGCAACAGCATCAGGGAATGTAGATGCTTTTGTGACTGCCTGGTTACCCAATACACATAAATCATATCTGAATGCTGTAAAAGATAAGGTTGAAATAGCCGGAACATTGTTTAAAGGAGCGAAAATTGGTCTGGTTGTTCCCAAATATGTTACAATCAACTCAATTGCGGAACTTGAAGCCCATGCGGAGAAGTTTGATAACAAAATTATCGGTATTGATCCGGGCGCAGGGCTTATGGCTGCAACAGAAAAGGTTGTAAAAGAATATGGCCTGAGTAAAATGCGTTTGATGGAAGGTTCAGGTGCAATCATGACCGCATCACTGGCCAATGCATACAAACGTAAAGAATGGGTCGTTGTTACCGGTTGGTCGCCGCACTGGAAATTTGCGCGATGGCCATTGAAATACCTGGATGATCCCAAAAAAATCTATGGGGACGAAGAACTTATCCAAACTGTCGTTCGTAAAGATTTAAAAAAGGATTTACCTGAAGTCTATGCGTTTCTAAAAAATTTCAAATGGCCGGAAAATGGGCTTCAGAAGGTTATGGGTTGGAATACACAGGATGATGCAGACCCTTATGAAAATGCAAAACGTTTCTTGAAAGAAAATCCTGATGTTGTAAAACAATGGCTTGCTAAGTAAACCGGTAATCGTTCCCGGGCTTTGCCCTTATCGTTATACACATCTCGATAAAATGCTGAAAAAGACTCTGGTTCCCACGCTCCAGCGTGGGAACTAGTATTAAAAAAATTTCATGTTTACTCCTTTTTATAAAGCTACCATACAAGTCATATCACACAAAGTAAATATAAATATTGATACGCGAAATCATTGCATCATTCCATATACTTTCTGACGTTTTTTGGGCGATTGTTCGTCTATTATATTATATTATCAAATCATTTTTCTATAAATGATCTTTAAAATACACTCCAGGGAAGTGCTATGACTCTGTTGGTTAATTTTTGTTTAAAAGGTGCCCGACAAATAATATATCCTCTTTTACTCATATCCTGGTGAAGGTCAATAAACGTTTCAATATGACGAGCCTCTGAAGGTGTAGGGTTTTCAGTGTATTTTATTTCAATGGGAATGATTTCTTCAGGTGTTTCAAGAATTACATCGACCTCAGCACCTGATTTTGTCCGCCATGTTGATATTGAATAGCCATTGCCATATAATTTGCAGCGATAATATAATTCCAACATGATCCATTGTTCAAATAGTGATCCCGCATCTAATTTCAGTAATGTATCATTGATCGCTAATTCAGCCAGCATATGTCGAAGACCGATATCAAATATAAGAAAACGTGGTGATGCTGTAATTCGCTTTTTACTTTTTCCAAATGGAAGTATTCGGATACCGACATAGGTGTCTTCAAGGATCTGATAAAAATTTCGAATCGTATTTGCAGCAACGCCCACTGATTTTGCCAGCTTTGAAATGTTTGTCAATTTACCTGATTCCAGGGCTGCCAATTTAAGAAATCTCAAAAATGCACCCATATCATTAACGATATTTTCCTGACGAACTTCATTTTCAATGTATAGTTCAGCATATGCTTCTAACGTACTGATCCATGACGATTTTTCTTCAGCATATAAACCCGGTAAATTACCATACAACAGGTAATCTTTCAGATTTCTAACAGGAAATTTATTCTTTTCTGGCATGTTTAATGGCAGAAAAAAGGCATCCCGCTGTTCTGCAATTAAGACTGGTGACAACTTAATATGATGAACTCTGCCCGGTAATAAATTTGACGATTTTCGTTTCAGTTGACGTGCTGAACTTCCGGTAACCCATATTTGGTATTTATTTCGGTGCTGATCAAAAATATAGTGGAGATCATCAAAAAGCCTGGGAACCTTTTGAATTTCATCAATAAGTATTGTATGAATATGATTTTCAGCGTCAATTTCTCGGAGCAAAAGTGAATCGTCTTTCTCGTATCGTCTACGAACTCTTCGATCCTGAAAATTAATCATGTGAACTGTAGATGCTGATTGTTTCTCAAGAAGATATTTCAATAAAGTCGTTTTGCCAGTTTGCCTGGCGCCTAAGATTAATTTTATCTTTTGTGGAAATTGCATAACTTGATTTTCTATTGCGCGATGATAATAAACATTATTCATTTTGATTAGCCCTCTGCATATTTTCCAGCCAAATTGGCATTGATATAATCAATAAGTATGATCTTTTGTAATTAAGCTGCTTTTTTCGTTGTGTCAACATATTTTTTGCGACAGTTGCGGATAGATCATCGCGGGGCATAATATGGGACGTGGGACGTCTATGATTTTATGCTTTT
>Ga0272440_1001055_pt1 | contig 22954 bp, 13 predicted proteins | sample SSMMMBAug17_FD_192440 | JGI IMG/M metagenome (GOLD analysis project Ga0272440, IMG submission 192440) | Marine sediment archaeal communities from Little Sippewissett salt marsh, Falmouth, MA, United States - SSM-MMB-Aug17 | ecosystem: Environmental > Aquatic > Marine > Wetlands > Sediment ...
GTGATTGTCGCAGGATCAAATCTTGGGGTTGCAAATATTCATGAACCCTTTCCTGTTGGCAAAGTTGAAATGACATATATGTATCCAATGAATTTTGAAGAATTTCTGTCAGGAATTGATCAGGAAGTTGTTTTAAACTATCTTGTCAATATAAAAGGAAAAATTGATAACACATTTCACCAGCGTTTTTTTGATCTATTAAAGATATATTTTGTTACCGGTGGCATGCCTGAAGTTATTCTTCAATATAAAGAAAAAATTGATACACCCCTTGATGCGTTTATAAATGTCAGAAAATTTCAGCAACAACTTTTATTGCATTATGAAAGCGATTTTTCAAAGTATTCGGGAAGTACAAATTCCAGGCATATTGGAAGAGTGTTTCAAGCAATTCCGCTTCAACTATGTAATACAATGAACAAACAATCCAAAAAATTCAAATTTAAAGATGTTATTTCAAAGGGATATCGAAGTTATGAGGATCTTGCGGATCCAATTGAATGGCTGGTAAAGGCAGGGCTTGCGCTTAAAGTCAATATCTGTGAACATCCATCAATTCCAATAGTGGCAAGTGCAAAAGAAAATAGTTTAAAATTATTTGTGTTTGATATTGGGCTGCTTGGTGCTATGGTTAATCTTAATCCCAGAAATATTATGCAATATGATTATGGCACGTATAAAGGCTATTTTGCCGAAAATTTTATACTTCAAGAATTATATTCCTATGGCCTGAATCAGATTGTTACGTGGTCAGGAAGAACATCTGAAATTGAATTTGTCCTTGAAATTGATGGAAACATTGTTCCCATAGAAGTGAAAGCCGGAACCAATACAAAAGCAAAAAGTCTTCAAGCGTATATCAATAAATATGATCCACTCTATGCATTGAAATTTACCGGTAATCAATATGGATTTGATCATAAGAAAAAAATTTATAATTATCCCTTATATATGGTTTCAAATTTTGTTAAAGATGTTTGTGATGAATAGTTATTAATTTTATCAGAGGAACAAAATGTTAAAAACAACCTTTTTTGGATATGCCCATCACGAAATAATAATCAATGCGTCAGGCAAAGCGATTGATTACCGATTTCTGTTTGTCAATCCTGGCTTTGAAAAAATGATGTTATTGAAGGCAAACGACATTGTTGGAAAAACAGCTACTGAAGTTATTCCTGATGTCAAAAACAGTGGATTCGACTGGATTGATTTTTATGGCGAGGTTGCCATGAAGGGTGGCAACAAAAGTATCGTTCATTTTTTTGAACCTATGAACAAGCATTACCAAATACAAGCTTATTCTGATCGTAAAGGTTTTTTTAGCTGCGTTATTATGGACATCTCCGAAATAAAGCGGACAGAAAAAAAACTGGCTGAAAATGAACAAAATTTTCGAAATTTGTTTGAAACCATAGATGATATAATTTTTATTGTCAGTCAACAGGGGCATATTTTATATACAAATTCAGCCGCAATCAGAAAACTGGGCTATGATATGTTAGAATTACTTCAAATGAGGATCACTGATGTTCATCCAAAACATTCACGAAATGATGCGGAGAAAGCGTTCACAAAAACGCTTGCGGGTACGAAATCAATCTTTGATATTCCTTTGCTCACGAAAGATGGCAGGTTGTTAACTGTCGAAACAAGAGTCTGGTTTGGCAAATGGAATGATGAGAAATGCATATTCAGTATTTCAAAAGATTTGACTATTGAACAAGAAACCTTACAAAAATATAATATCTTTTTTGACAAGAATCCATCCATGATGGGAGTTAGCGATATTAATAGCGGACGTGTATTCACTGAAGTCAATCAAGCGTTTTTGAAAACAATGGGATATACGCGAGAAGAAGTAATTGGAAAAACTGCCGCAGATCTGAAAATGTATCCAGACCAGGAACATCAAAAAAAAATTGACCGACTATTGTCTACACAAGGACATTTTAATAATATTGAATTAACATTCAGAACCAATTCTGATGAAATTCGTCATGGCATTTTTTCTGGTGAATCCCTTGAAAGCCAGGGTAAGAAATATTTGCTAGGCGTTTTGACAGATATCACGAATCATATCAAATTAGAGAATGCCTTGCATCAAGAGCGTGAACTTTTTTCAAAAGGGCCTGTTGTAACTATTATTTGGGGCAATGAACCTAACTGGCCTGTTCATTATGTATCAAAAAATTGTGAGGATATCTTTGGGTATACATCGGAAGAAATGTGTGATCGTCATTTTAGATATGGAAAATTGATTCATCCTGAAGATCTGCAAAAGGTTCAAAAGCAAATCATATTGAATATCCAAAACAATATAGAAGTGTTTGATCAATCATATCGGTTAGAACTTAAAAGTGGCGAATACCGGTGGTTTTATGATTTTACAAAACTGATCAGGGATGAAACCAACAGGGTAGTTTCAATTCGTGGCTATGTGTTCGATCAAACCCATTTGAAAAAACTGGAACAAGAATTGGACTATGAAAGGGAAAGGCTTGATAATATCATTAAAGGAACCAATGTTGGCACATGGGAATGGAATATTCAAACCGGTGAAACTGTGTTTAATGAAAAATGGGCCCATATCATTGGTTATACATTGGATGAACTGTCCCCTGTTTCCATTCAGACATGGATACAATTCGCACATCCTGATGACTTACAAAAAAGCAATCAGGCCCTTGAGAGGATATTTAACAAAGAATCAGATTATTACGAATGCGAATGCAGAATGAAACATAAATCAGGGCATTATGTTTGGATACTGGACAGAGGTGCTGTTTTTAGCTGGACAGATGATGGGAAACCATTAATTATGTATGGAACCCATCAGGAAATAACCAACCAAAAAATTGTAGAAGAAAAGCTCAAAAAAGCCAAAGAAGAGGCAGATGCTGCCAATCAGGCAAAATCAGAATTTCTTGCCAACATGAGTCATGAAATACGTACACCTATGAACGCAATCATTGGATTAACCCGATTATTGCTAGTTGATAAGACGTTGGATCCAAGATATAAAGATACATTGTCAACTGTAAACAGGTCTTCAAAATTATTGTTAGGCATAATCAATGACATTCTGGATTATTCAAAGATTGAAGCAGGCAAAATGAATTTGGATGAACATCGTTTTAATCTTGATGAAGTCCTGGATGATATCCGATCCATTTTCAGCAATAAAATTAATGAAAAAGATGTAGAGTTTTACTACAACTTATCAACAGATATTCCTGGCAGTTTATTCGGGGATTCTTTTCATCTGACGCAAGTGCTGACAAACCTTATTGGCAATGCAATCAAATTCACTGAAAAAGGCTATGTAGAACTGAAAATATCGACTATTATGCAGGATAATTCCAATCAATGTGCGCTGCGTTTTGAAATAAAAGATACAGGCAAAGGTATTTCAGAAGAAGAGAAAGCCCGGATTTTTAATCCCTTTACTCAGGCAGACACGTCTACAACCAGAAAATATGGCGGAACTGGACTTGGCCTCGTAATCAGCAAAGAAATAATTGCAAAGATGAATGGAAAACTCCAACTGGACTCCACGCCAGGCAAAGGAAGCAATTTTTTCTTTGAAATTCCATTTTCTATTATATCGAAAGAACCCTTGTTTGATTTGGAAAAAGTTAAATCGTTTTCAGGCATGAAAACACTCGTTGTTGATGATCAGGTTATTGCCAGAAATATTCTTTGCAAAATTCTCAATAAGTGGAAAATGTCTGTTATTGAAGCATCAAGTGGAGATGAGGCTATTGACCTGATTATCCAGTCAGATAAGGCAAACTCGCCCTTTGATATAATTCTGATGGATTGGAAAATGCCAGGTAAACGCAATGGTCTTCAGGCAATTGATGAAATACACAATCTTTATAAAAGAGGCATCATTTCCTCAGACAAAATGCCTGTGATTATTATCAGTGCTTATCATAGAAGTGAATTAATAGAAGAAAAGCAAGGGTTCGATGCTTTCATCAATAAACCGGTTACAACCTCTATCCTTTTAAATACAATACATAAAGTAATCAATAAAGAAAATAATGAGAGATATAAATCCAAAACCACCAACGTAATACCTGATTTATCAGACTACACGATTCTTCTTGTTGAAGACAACGAAATCAATCAGGATGTCGCTTTGAGATGGCTTGAAAAAACTGGTGTTTCATTACACCTGGCGAATGATGGTCTCAAAGCTGTTCGAATGGTTGAGACAAACACTTATGATCTAATCCTGATGGACATTCAAATGCCACATATGAATGGATTTGAAGCCACAAAACGAATTCGCATTACACAACCGAATATTCCCATAATTGCACTTTCAGCAGCAGTAATGGCATCTGATATTGAGAAAGCCATAGAAGTAGGGATGAATGATCATATCAAAAAACCGATTGACGAAAAGAGGTTGTATTATACGATGTCAACCTGGCTCAATTCAAAAAATTATGTAGATACCAAGCAACATGATTGCAAGTTAACACTCCCAGAGTTAAAAGGCTTTAATATTAATGAAGCACTTGAATTTGCGGATAATGATGTTGAGTTTTATAAAATGCTACTGTTAAAATTTAAAAAACAACTTAAAACAGAGTATAGAGATATCATTTCTCTGATTAAAGATAATAACGAAAAAGTACCATCAATGATTCATACACTTAAAGGTCTTTCTGGTACTGTTGGAGCCGTTGATTTATATAAAATTTGTGTTCAAATTGATTGTGCATGCAAGGATTTTGAATCTATTTCCAGTGATTTGCTTAATAAGCTTGAACAGGCAATCCATATAACGCAATTATCTCTTGAATCTATTGAAGAAACAAAAAAAAACAATAATTTTAATTTTGATGAACAAGAGGCAAAAAAATGCATACAATCCATCAAAGAATCTCTTCAGGAGTCAGAATTTATAAATATTGAAAGACTTCAGATTGCTTGTGCTTATATTGAAAAATTGCGTGATGAAAAAGAATCTGAAAAATTCAAAGATTATGTGGAAAATTTTGATAATGCGAACGCAATGAAGATATTATATCAATTGAATCTTTAGCCTGATTGAATGTCATCAATGGGTGTATGTAAAAGTTAGGGGAAAATGTTGCCTCAAGCAAAAACCGAAATTTATTTTTCGAGATAAAAATGAAATAATGAAATTTCCTTTTATTGGAAGAAAAAATGAGTCTGTTGCAGCATGTTGCTTTTTGTCCCTGGCGATTAAGTCTCTGAAACAACGCAATTTCTTCCCTGCTGTTTTGCTAAATATAGCATTTGATCTGCTTTATTCATCATTTCTTGAGAGGTGATTTCCGATTCACATAGCTTTGATTTTACGCCGATACTAACAGTTACATGTTCAGCCACCGAGGAATGTTCATGGGGAATGTTTAACATTTCAACCTTTTGACGCATTTCTTCAGCAATGGCGACAGCACCGCTGTTTACGCAGTCGGGAAGGATAACCATAAATTCCTCTCCACCATATCGACCGATCATATCTCCCGGGCGTTTGATGCAAGATTCAAGGGTTTGAGCGATTTTTCTCAAACAGATGTCTCCAGTGCCATGACCATAGTGATCGTTAAACGCTTTAAAATTATCAACATCAATCATCAGCAGTGAAATTGTTTTTTTATAACGTTTTGCGCGTCTGAATTCGCGTTCAACAGACGCATCCAATGCTCTTCGATTGGGAATATCAGTCAATGCATCCACCATAGCCAATTTTTCAAGCTTTTCAGATTTGTTTTTTAACCGGAGGTGAACATTTATCCTGGACAGTACCAGGGGGATCTCAAATGGTTTGGTGATATAATCCACTGCACCTAAATTAAATCCATGCTGTTGATCTTTAACATCCCCTTTGGCAGAAATAAAAATAACAGGGATGTCCCTGGTAGATACGTTATTCTTTATTTGCCTGCAAACTTCATATCCATTCATCACAGGCATCATGATATCAAGAAGGACTAAATCGGGTTTTTTATCCTGAGCAAGAATTTTTAGTGCTGAAGGTCCATCAGTGGCTATTTGAACTTTGTACTCCTTAAAAAGAACTTGCGCTAAAACCTGAATATTTAATGGGGTGTCATCGACAATCAGTATTGTTGCTTCATTCCTTAAATTTTTTTTACTTTGATTCATCTTATGATTCCTCTTTGAGGGTAAAGTTGAAAGTTCTTGATATTTGTAAAAGTAATTCTTTGGCGGTTGTATAATCAAATTGATCCATACATTTTTTTAATCTTTTGCTAAAAGCTTTTTGTCCGAATCCATCGAGTTGCTGAATACTTTCAAAGATTAAATCCGGGGGAACGAACTGTGCTTGAGTGATGAATGAAAAAATCTTTTGAACAGATTCTTTTAGTTTTATATGATCAAGGGGGTTTATCGATTCAGTTGTTATTTCAGGAAGGTTTTCGAGGGCATTCAAAACCCTGACAAATTCGGTTCGAAAGTTATTTAATGCGTCAGTCGGCTCTGATTCCAACTCTAACTCCTGTTCGAGCTTTCTGCTTGTTTCTAATAGTCGTTCAGCACCGATCTGGCTGGAGGCCCCTTTTATTGTATGGATAAGTCGACTGGCATCTTGCCAATGATGATTTGCGACATAATCGTTTATGAGAGAGATCTTGTTTGAAAAATCGCAGCGAAAACGATGCAATGTTTGATATAAAAGATTCCAGTTGTTTCCCATGCGTTGGACTGCTTCTGTCAGGTTTAACCCTTCAACATCAAATGATTTTATTGCGCTTTCAGTGCAACAGACCAGAGATGCATCACTGGAACCTGATATACACGTTTCATTCCTTGCAGGAATCCAACGCAATAGCGCTGCCGCCAGGTTTTCAAGATCAATGGGTTTTGGAATAAAATCATTCATGCCTACTTCATTGCAGGCCATCCTGTCAGATTCCATTGCTGCAGCAGTCATCGCGATAATGGGAACATCACCTCTATGGGATAAAGCTCTGATACTTCGTGTTGCCTGGATGCCATCCATATCCGGCATTTGAATATCCATCAAAATTGCGTCATAGTTGTATAATTTTGATTTTGAAATAGCCTCCACACCATTGATTGCAATATCAACCTCAAGTCCCATATGTTTGAGCATTTCTTTGGCAACCAGTTGATTGGTAGGATTATCTTCCACCAGCAAAATTTTCGCGCCATTAATCGGTTGTAAGCTTTCTTCAACCTTGTGAAAATCATTCCATTTTTTGATTGATTTTTGATCAGGCTTATAACTCTGCAAGTTAACAATAATATTGTAAAGTTGAGATGCAATAATGGGTTTATCTAAAACAGCATCGAATTGAACATTCTGGGCAGTTTCTACCAATATTTGTCGACCAAAGGCTGTCATCATGATCAAAATAGTGTGTTTGCCTAACATGTTTTGTTTCTTTTCTTCTTCGCGAAGATTCATGGCTAGCTCTATACCATTCATATTTGGGAGCTTCCAGTCGACAATAACAAGCTCAAATGGTTTTTGAGATTCAAATGCTTTCAAAGCAAGATTTAGTCCTTCATCACCAGTTTCAGCTGTTTGAACATTGAAGTTCCATGATTCAAGGATTTCCTGTATAATATGTCGAGCAATTTCCTGATCTTCAACAACCAGAGTCCGCATTCCCCTCAAATCAGCCGAAAAATGTTCCGGAATTGATCTGTCAGATACGCCCATGCGGATTGTGAAATGAAACACACTTCCTTTGTCTATTTCACTTTTAACACCTATCTGGCCGCCCATCATTTCAACCAGTTGTTTACAGATCGTCAATCCCAATCCTGTACCACCATATTTTCGAGTCATGGAAATGTCTGCCTGATGAAATGCGTTAAAAAGATTATGAATCTGATCATGCGTCATTCCTATACCTGTATCACTAACTGCAACTTTCAACGTGAGATCCTTATCGTTATCTGATGTAACACATTTGATGGTAAGTTTTATGTGTCCCTGATGCGTAAATTTTATCGCGTTTCCCAATAAATTATTGATGATTTGTTGTAACCGAAGTGCATCTCCCACTAGCAGGACAGGAATATTTGGATCTATATCAAAAATAAGTTCCAGTCCTTTTTCTTCTGCACTGTATGAAAATAATTGCGAGGTAGAATCCAGGATTTCTGTAAGTTCAAATTCATTGGATTCAAGGCTGAGCTTGCCGGCTTCAATTTTGGAATAATCAAGTATGTCATTGATAATACCCAGTAAAGATCTGGATGATTTGTACATTTTGTTCAAATAATCTCTTTGCAGATTATTCAGTTCTGTGTTGAGCAAGAGCTGAGAAAGACCGATCACAGCGTTCAATGGGGTCCGAATTTCGTGACTCATGTTTGCAAGAAAGAGAGATTTGGACTTATTTGCTTTTTCTGCAGATTCTTTGGCTTTGACAAGCTCTTTTTTGTTGGATTTTGCCTCGGTAACATCAATAATGCAGGAGTAAAGAAGCTCTTTCCCATTTGCCAGGATTCGTCCACTGTAAACATTGACATCTCGAATATCTCCATTGGCCATACGATGTCTGAATTCAAAGAAATTTTTCTTATAAGATGCAGCTTCATTCATTGCGGCATAAACTTTTTCTTTGCTTAAGGTATTAATTTCTGAAATGTTCATTCTTTTCAGTTTGGATCGACGCCAACCATAGTAGGACACAGCAGCATGATTCGCGTCTTCAATATTGCCTGTGTGAGGATTAATGAGCAGCATGACAACTGAGTTTCCTTCAAAAAGAGATCGGTATCTTTCTTCACTATCATGTAATCTTATTTCATTCAATTTTTGCTCACTGATATCTTCAAATACCCAAACACTGCCTTTCTCAGGACAATCCGGCTTGATTGCCTTGCCAGAAATTTTTATCCAAATGAGAGAATTGTCTTTTCGTTTCATTTTCAGTTCATCTCTGAATCTTTCGCCACTTAGAATAACCGGATATGCTTTTTGACCAAATTTTTCATAGTCTTCTTTTGAAGCATAAAGGATGTGACTAGGGCATTCCTGCATTTCTTCAAAATCATATCCGAACAATTTGGCCATATATCTGTTTGATTTGATCTGAACTCTGTTTTTAACAAGGTTGATACCAACCCCAGCGTTTTCCAGAATAACATTCAACTCGGCCAAAGTTTGTTTCAGTTTGCTCTGTGTTTGTTTGAGTTGTTTATTGGATTTTTCAATTTCAGTTTTATCAAACAATTGGATAACAATGTGTTGTTCTCCATTGAGCATTGTCGGAATGATAAAGATCGACGCTGATACTTCCTTGCCAAAACTGGAAATTGTATTTAAGTCAAATTGTTTCTGTTGGTTTTCCGCCAGCACTTTTATACATGTGTCAAGTAAACCGGATTTTTTCCAGGATTCAATATGATAAAAATTTTGTGTAAGTGATTTATCAATTGTTGTTCCCGCCATAGCAGCGAGGGCTTCATTGGCTAAAACGCATTGCCCATCATGTCTGTATACTCCTTTTGGAAATGGAGATTTGAGCAAAATTGTTTCAGTAAAAGCCAATGTTTCTTGACGTTTTAATTCTGCCTGTCTCTGCTTTAAAATCATTTCCTGAAATGCGTCGGATAAATCACCAAACTCGTCTTTTACATGGGGGGTGTATTCAAATTTTGGAGTACCGGCAGATATTGATGAAACATCCTTACGTAGGGCGTAAAGTGGTCCAAGAATCCTTCTGCGAACAAACATTAACGCAGATATTGTAAGAATGAATAAAAAAGAAAACATTGCTATCATAATATTTCGAAAATATCGCGTCGATTTTTCGACACGGTCTTTTTCATAATGATTGATATGATGGGCTTTATTCTGAAATTCAATAATTAAATCAAATAATTGTGAGGCAAGCTGAGAAACATAATCTCCATTATTCTTTACTGATACCATCGTATCAAATGTCCAACCGATTTTTTCACATATCTTTTTAAGCTCGATAATACAGTAAGACTTATGACTTTGATCCCTTAAAGACGTCAACGAAACACTGATTTCATCATATTTTGTTTTCCACCGATGAACTGCGTTTTCTTCGTTATTAAGCACATAGTTCGAAGTAATTGAGGATAGCTGAGCAATGTCAAACCGAATGTTACTTTCCAGGGTGCTCATAGCCAGTGAAAATTCGACATTATTGCTGACTTGCCAGAACGCGATGCCTGAAGCTACAATCGTAAGCATAAAAATTACTGTATAATAATAAATAATAAATTTTATTTGCATTTTATTTGATTACTGTAATATCATTATTTCATTTTTTGAACTTTTTTCAATTGCGTCAAGATAAATGAAATTTTGTCAAGACATTCTGTGCAAGTGATGATATCGACATCTCCTGCAGACAGTTCCTCTGATGCCAGGTTTTCCACAGAAAATTTTTTGAGTTCAATATTTAAACCCAAATTATTGGATTTTTGTAGAATAGCCTAAATAATGCAAATATAATACCAGCAAGGAAGAGATTGGTTATTCATTTCTTGAGTTTCTTCTTCATTGGGGCGTATCGTTCCAAAACAAATATTGGTCTTTCCACTGATTGAAAATCAGTGTGTCAAGGGTGTTATTGAGTTTGCAACTGTTCATTCCTTTAGTGCGCTTCATGTCTCTTTTGTGGAAAATGTTTCAGAAAGTATTGCAATTGCTATTCATTCCATTGAATCCAGAAATCAAATGGCACAGCTTTTGAAACAAACACAAGAACAGGCTCATGAGCTTCAGGTCAGAGAAGAAGAATTGAGCCAGACAAACGAAGAATTGGAAAAAAAATCTCGAATTCTGAAAGATCATCAAATAGATATTGAAATGAAAAACAATGAGGGAAAAAACATATGAGTTATGAAGAACAACTATCAGCAGTTATACTGCATGATAATATTTTTAATAAAACAAGACCAATCCGAATACTGTTGGCTGAAGATCAGGAAATAAATATCATAATTGTCAATAAATTTTTAAAGAAGTTTCCTATTGATATTGATATTGCTGTTAATGGCAGGATCGCGATAGAGAAATTTCAGGAAAAAGACTATGATCTTGTCTTAATGGATCTAAGAATGCCTGAAATCAATGGCTATGAAGCCGCAACAGTAATCAGAAATATTGAAAAAGAAAAAAGGCAACAAGAAAATTGTGGGATTGTCAACATCCCTATTGTGGCCATATCTGCAAGTGTTACAAAAGAAGAAGTCCGGAAATGTCTCGAATCAGGATGTAATGAGCATTTGAGAAAACCCTTCAGAAAAGAGTCTCTTCTTGAGGTGATTTTGAACTATTATGAGGTAATAAAAAGTAAACATGAATTGGTTTAGGAAATCTCGATAAATAACTATCCCATTTGGTTCTTGGAACAGGGGCAGAGACTTATTTTCAAGCAAAGCTGAAAAAATAGGAAATCCTTTTGTTTTATCCATCTCTTTCTATATATCACAAAAAAGACACAATCCAACTTGCCAATCATAACAATAGACGATATAATAAATAAATTTATATTTGATTGCCATTGGATATAAAGGTGCTTTCCGGAAAAGACATTATTCTTTTCTGTATCGTCCAAAGATATCCCTTAAATTGCTTAGGAATGCGTACCAAACTTTTCATTTTGTTTTTGAACCAGGATTACACTGAAGAAGATGAATAAGATGAAATAAAACACTTTTAATTCATCTTATTCATCTTTTTCAGTAATCCTGGTTCAAAAACAAAATGAACAATTAATAAATGAGGAACATATTTTCAGAGATTTCCTTAAAAAATAACCCCCTTTATTATAGTGTACTTTTCAAAACAGGAGACAACAATGCGTCATCAATCTTCAGCATATGCAGTCAATATGGAACAAACCCATATTGATGTTAAAATACGCAAAGAACATTTAATTCTGCAAGATATTTTAGCTGATTTGCATGGTGTGCAAGAACGGCTGAAAATTTTTTTGGTAGAGTTAAACCATCCATACAAGAACTGGGCGTTCATTATTAAAGAAGCAAGAACATTTGCCCTGGATTATTTTCATTTGTTAAAGGTTCATCCTTATGGGCCAGATGCTGCCCGCATATATACAAAAGTTTTTCAGGATGCTTTTCATCAGACCCGATATTTAAATGTGCGGATTGATTCTGTTGATCATTTGTTGTTTTTTCTTCAAAAGATCATTTCAGATGCAAATGATGAAATTAATCGTTTTTTGCCGGTCATTGAAAAAGCCTTTGCTCATATTGTAGAATTGAATGAGCCCCAATTTTTTTACTATGTGAAGAGCTATTATCAATTGAATCAAATGGGCAGGAAGTGGCTCAACAGTTGTATTGATTGCAATTCTGAAGTTTTTAATGCTCTTCTCATTCGATTTTATCGACGCACATATGAATACTGGTCTAAGCAAAAATCTCCGATTGATTATTTTAATAAAACAATTGAGCCTGTTGAGAACATGCCTGATATATTCCCGCTGTTTGAAAATATTTCTCATAAGTCAATGAAAGCGTATCAATCCCAATTGGAGTCATATGTCGAGCAGTTCAACTGTAATGATCCGTATTTGACCAAAGCATTGATAGAGATGCCGGGATTCAACAAGATTGTCTCATGGTACAATTCATTGCCATCAAAATTAGGCAGGATTGCATCTGATGAACAAATGGGGAAACAATGGAAGATGATTCTGTTGTTCCATATGATGAGCATCGAAGGCTTGTCATCCATTCATGAAGATGTATTGCGGGAAATAAACCGAACTGTGTCATGGCTTATAGATCATCAGGACATGGCGCATAACAGGCAATTATTGAAAAATACCTGTACAACACTTAAAAATGCACTGGATATTTTTCCAGGTATTGCCCTCACATGTCTTCAAACAATGGGGAAAGCAGTCTATAATACACACGAAAATGAATTGATTTATCTATTTATAGAAGAAATTATTTCAATGGGGTTTCAAGTGCCTGATTTGCAGGGTGTTGGCGAAGATTGGCAAATTCGGGCCAATAGTGTTCATCTTCAAAATGTTATTGTCTGGATGGAACTGGCTGAACTTAATCCAATGGTATCTCAAAAATTGTTTTCGTCATTACTGATTCATCTGGCAATGTCCGGCCTTTTTATCAAAGATACCGACCTGTTTCCCAGAGATATTACCAAATTGCTTAACAGCAGTATTGAACCTGTCTATAACCTGATTAAACAACTGGCCAGACTCTTTCCAGCATATTTTAACGAAATCGGCGCAGAAGGCAGATTGCGAGATATTTCAACTGAAATGGATGAAATTTCATCGCGAAAAGACCGGCTGGTTCATTTTCTAAGAAAGCAAAGTCATGTTGAAAGTAGTAACCAAACACTTGAATTGATTGAGTCTATTTTTAGATATTGGCTTTATGGCAATGTTGAACTTCTTAAAGGACAAATCCCTGATAATATTTATAAACGACTGAATCCAAATGATACGCACACAACTAATATGCGAATTATTATACAGTATCTTTACAATATCTACAAAGATCATGATGAACCCTTAACATTAATTCTTGAAAAGTCTGACAAGGAAATAAAAGACATTGTATTTAAAGCTCCAGAAGTATCTGAATCTACTCGGAAAAAAATGTATTTAACCATGTTGTGCTATAAATCACTTTATCAAAAATACCATCTGGATCGGATTAATCTACATGAATATTTGGATCAATGTCAGATACAACTCAATTATGATGCCTTTCCTTCTATTCCAAAAATAAAGGAACTTCTTGATGAAACAGACTTGATCACTAAAGTTGATGGTTTAATTGAGGTCTTACTGCAGTTAAAAGAAATCATTTTGTCTAATATTCAATATGAAGCACAGGAGAATATATATCGCAAACGCCACTTTACCATAGATATTCCATCCATGTTTGGCAGTTATCACGAAAAAAAATTTGATGCGCTTGCCATGACTTTTCGTTTGGAAGCTTATGTCAATGTTTGTTTTGAGCATCTTGTTGAAGAAGTTGATTTGGAACTAATAACACGTGCAACCTTTTTTCAGATCAATACAAGATTAAAACTATTTAATAAAGCTTTGAGAATTGATGGTATTTACTCCAAAGACTTTGATGAACAACTCAAGCTCTTGAGCCAGGCTTTGAGCAAAAGAGGTTTTACATTTACGCAATATATCGATATTTTTAAAGGGATTGCAAGGGCTGTTCGCCGGATTGTTCAGGATTACTTCCATAACATACATGAGCACAATCTCGTACAAATATTGAAACAAACCAATGAGGATGATTTACTTGCCAAATATCGTCATAGCGGTGAAATTAACTATAATCAGGAACAAAGACATCATCGCGTCTCGGAAATTTTCTTTCGGGATCGCATTGCAACATCTTTAGGCCTGAAACAATTGGATTTGTTTATTTCTCAAATACTCAGCGTACTGTTTCGACAGGCAGATAAACTTCCCAATCAATTATTTCATGCCTTGCTTAATTATGATGCCGAACGTGCTATTTCTCCATTATCCAAACCCAAAGGCCTGGTCAAGGATGTTATTCACATGGGAATGAAAGGTTATAATCTGGCACAATTAAAAGGTTTTGGCCTGAATGTTCCGCCAGGATTCATTATTACTACTGAAATATTTCGATGTCGTGAAGTGATTGAAAATTATTTGCCTGCAGAAAAACATTACAGGGATCAGATAATGTCTGAAATTAGACGGCTGGAGGGAGAAACCGGGAAAAGATTTGGCAATCCTGATAATCCTTTGTTGCTATCTGTCCGAAGTGGATCATCTGTATCTCAGCCAGGTATGATGGATACTTTTTTAAATGTTGGCATATCCGAAGAAATTGCGGCAGGAATTGCAAAAAATCCAGACATGGAATGGTTTGCATGGGACAATTACAGACGTTTTCTTCAAATTTTCGGCATGTCGTTTGGATTAAAGCGGAATCAATTCGATGCCTTGATGTCTAAATTTAAAGATGAAAAAAATGTGAAATTCAAGCGAAATTTTTCTGGAAAGGAAATGCAGGAATTGGCGCTCAGGTATAAAAAATGCTTGTTGGATGAAAAAATCGAGATACCTGAAAATCCGGTAGAACAATTATTGATATCTATCAACCGCATTATTGATTCCTGGAATTCAAGCCGTGCAAAAGTCTATAGAGAAATTATGGGCATATCTGATGATTGGGGAACAGCAGTTACTGTCCAAACAATGGTTTTTGGCAATATCCATGAAAGTGCCGGCGCGGGTGTTACATTTACACGACGTCTAAAGGGGGTCTCACAGGGTGAAAATGTTCAATTATGGGGGGATTTTACGCCGGGTAATCAGGGAGAAGATGTTGTTGCCGGGCTGGTAAAAACTCATCCGATTTCAATTGAGCAGGCACGATATGAAAACAGACACATCACTGCAGCTCTGGAAAGTCTGTTTCCAAAGGTTTATCAAGCATTGAAAGAGGTTGCAAGTCTACTGATAAATGATAAAAAATGGGGGCATCAGGAAATCGAGTTCACTTTTGAAGGTCCAGAAGAGGAGCATTTGAATATTTTGCAAACAAGAGACATGGCACTTAGCTCAAGACAAAATACATCTGTCCTGGATATTACCGAAGAAAACAGTCATCAGTACGCAGGCAGAGGTGTTGGCATTGGCGGTGGCGCCATGTCAGGGCGGATTGTGTTTAGTATTGAAGAAATTCATCGATGGCGTGTCAACGAACCTGATACGCATTTAATTGTTGTTAGAAATGATACTGTTCCTGATGATATTCGTGAAATCAACGAAGCCGATGGCTTATTGACAGGTAGAGGCGGGGCGACTTCTCACGCAGCAGTTGTTGCACATCGTTTGGGAAAAACATGTGTGGTAGGTTGTTCTGAACTGAATTGTCATGAAGATGAACAATGGTTTCAGATTAATGATTTCAAATTTCATTCAGGAGATTTTATCAGTATTGATGGTGATGAGGGGGCTGTTTATTCTGGAAAGGTTAAGATAAAACAGCGACAATCTAATGGGTTGAAAAAAATTTTGAACACAAAGTCTGATATTTGATCTTTAAGGAATGCTCTGAAAATAACATGCTCATTTTTCTTGATCGGACAAAAAATAAGCCAGTGGTGAGATGCAGCATGCTACGTCTCTACAGTACCATTACATCAAAACGAACAATATCAATAATGGGGAAGTTATTTTTTCAGAGCATTCCTAAGGAATGCTCTGAAAATAAGTTCCTCATTTCTGAAAGAGTCAATTCTATTCATTTTGAACCTGGATTACGCTGAAGAAGATGAATAAGATGAAATCAAACACTTTTAATTCATCTTATTCATCTTCTTCAGCGTAATCCAGGTTCAAAAATAGGAATTCAATATATTAAATGGGGAACTTATTTTCCGAGAATTCCTAAGTAAGAATAATCGCTATCATTAACATTACAAACTACGATTATTCCGCTGATGGGTTTTGGAAACAACGTTCGCAGCACACTATCTATTAATATATAAACCGCTATCAAAAAAAATTCTTTGACATGAAATATTTTCAATGATATAGACTTAAAAATTTATTTTTGCAAATATTTTTATTCTTATAAACAGGAGGGTGATATAATGGTAAGTGTTGATGGTTCTGTGTTTATCCAAATCATTAACTTTTTGTTGCTTATTTGGCTCCTGAATATGGTTTTGTATAAGCCGATCAGAAATATCTTAAAGGAACGAAAGCAAAATATACAAAATCTGGAATCAACTGTTCAAAAGTGCAACGCTGATGCCGAAGCCAGTGAAGTATCATACAAAAAAGGACTGGATGAGGCTCGTCAGAAAGGCATAGAACAAAAAAATGCCTTGATTAAAGAAGCGGAAACTCACGAAAGAACATTGATTTCCGAGCTAAATCAAAAAGCGATGAAAGAGATGGAACAGATCAAACAACGCATTCAAAACGATGTCGGCAAGGCCAAGATGAAGCTTGCGGAAGAAATTGAATCCTTTGCGCAGGCCATTGGTCAAAAAATATTGGGGAGGGCTCTTGCATGATTAAATGGCGCTTCACAAAAAAACGATCCCTGGTTATTGCGGCAATTTTTATGATTGCGTTCTGTAGTATGGTAATGGCATCCTCGGGAGGACATGATTCCCACGCTTCCCATGATGCACATGCAGAAAAAACGTGGGTTTCTACTGATACATATCGTGTCATGAATTTTTTGGTTCTTGTGGTGGCCTTGTTTTTGCTTCTAAAAAAACCTGCATCACAGGCACTAAATTCTCGTATCTCAGACATTAAAGAAGAGCTTGAAACGCTTGAATCTGAGAAAACCGCAGCAGAGAAAAAACTGGCTGAGTACAATCAAAAGTTTTCCGATCTGGAAAATGAAGCCAAACAACTGCTTGATGATTACATCAAACAGGGAGAATCTGCCAAACAGCGGATTATTGACGAAGCCAAATTGACGGCTGATAAAATGCAGGCGCAGGCCAAAAAGAATATTGATCAGGAATTTGGTCTTGCCAAAAAGGCGTTGCAGGAAGAAATTATGGATAGGGCCGTTGCGCTAGCAGAAAACCTCATCAAGAACAATATCACTAATGAGGACCAGGATCGTCTGATTGGTGAATTTACAGAAAAGGTGGTGGCATAATGAAAAACATGTCAGTATCCAGGCGTTATGCCAAAGCACTGCTAATTCTCGGAAAAGAAAATGATCAGGTGGACCTATATGGCAATGAACTTCAACGCTTCGCGAACTTGATTGCCAGAGAAAACGAGTTTCGCCAGGTAATTGCCAATCCGCTGTATGGTGCCCAACGCCGAAAATTGATACTCAAACAGGTTCTGACTAAAATGGACCTGTCGATAGTGATAAATTCTTTTTTACAATTATTATATGATAAACGCCGCTTGAGCTTTATCGATAGCATCAATGAGTTTTACCAGAGGCTTGCTGACGAGTATAAAGGTATTGCTCGTGCAGGTCTCGTCTCGGCAACAGATCTTTCTTCAGATGCAGTTGATCAGATACGATCGGCCCTATCAAAAATGACTGGTAAACAAATCATTATTGATTTTGAGCAAGATCCCGGACTCATTGGTGGCGTGGTTGCCAAAATTGGTGACCTTGTTTTAGATGGGAGTATAAAAACACAGTTACTTTCTATGAAAGAATCATTAAAAAGGGGTGAAAGTATCTAACATGGAAATCAGAGCTGAAGAAATAAGTCAAATTATCAAAGAGCAAATCAAAGACTACGACAAAAAAGTTGAATTAAGTGAAACTGGAACAATTTTGTCTGTAGGTGATGGAATTGCTCGTGTCTATGGCCTGGAAAAGGCTATGGCGCTTGAATTGGTTGAGTTCCCAGGCGGTATTTTGGGCCTGGCCTTGAACCTTGAAGAGGATAATGTTGGTGTCGCAATTATGGGCGATGACACCGTGCTTAAGGAAGGCGATCAGGTAAAACGAACCGGACGTATTGCTGAAGTGCCGGTTGGTGAAGCTGTTCTTGGGCGTGTCATCTCTGCAGTGGGAGAACCTTTGGATGGTAAAGGTCCCATTGATACGAATGAATCCAGACGTGTCGAAATGGTTGCACCAGGCGTTATTGCTAGAAAAAGTGTTCATGAACCCATGTACACTGGTCTTAAAGCAATTGATGCCATGACACCGGTCGGGCGCGGACAACGTGAGTTGATTATTGGTGACCGACAGATTGGTAAAACTGCTGTTGCAGTTGATTCCATTCTCAATCAAAAAGGCAAGGATGTTTACTGTATTTATGTTGCCTGTGGTCAGAAAAAATCAACTGTTGCCCAGGTCGTTTCAATTCTTGAAAATCATGGTGCTATGGAATATACAACAGTCGTTTCCGCCTGTGCCAGTGATCCAGCGACACTTCAATATATTGCACCATATGCCGGATGTGCAATCGGAGAATATTTCCGAGATAAAGGGCAACATTCCTTAATTATATATGATGACCTTTCCAAACAGGCTGCTGCTTATCGTCAGGTATCGCTCTTGTTGCGCCGGCCACCCGGTCGTGAGGCCTTCCCTGGAGATATTTTCTATAACCATTCAAGATTGCTTGAACGTGCTGCCAAGCTTAATGATGAACTTGGTGCAGGCTCTTTGACTGCATTACCAATCATTGAGACTCAGGCTGGTGACGTTTCTGCCTTTATTCCAACAAACGTTATTTCAATTACCGATGGCCAGATTTACCTTGAACCCGGTCTGTTCTTTGCAGGCGTAAGGCCAGCTATTAATGTGGGATTGTCTGTATCTCGCGTTGGGGGCTCTGCTCAGGTAAAAGCCATGAAACAGGTGGCTGGTACGCTTCGACTGGATCTGGCACAGTACAGGGAACTTGAGTCCTTTGCTGCTTTTGGTAGTGACCTGGATGCCGCAACTCAAAAACAGTTGACTCGTGGTGCTCGAATGGTCGAAATTCTCAAACAACCGCAGTATAAACCGCTCTCAATGGAAAAACAGGTTTCCATCTTGTTTGCGGGTACACACGGTTTTCTTGATGAACTGCCATTGGATTCATTAAATGATTACGAAAAAGGTCTGTATGAGTTCCTTGAAAATAAATATCCTAATGTTTTCAAGGGACTGGATGAAAAGCAGGCCATTGATGATGATCTGAATAAATTGATGAACACTGCTATTGGTGAATATACCAATGAATTCAAAAGTCAGATTCAGAAATAGTTAGATAACGTTTATAACTCTTAGGGGTTATTGAAATAAAGGCGGAACAACGATGGCAAGCTTAAATGATGTTAAAAATAAAATTGCCGGGGTCAAAAAGACCAAGCAAATTACCAAAGCCATGAATATGGTTGCGGCATCGAGATTGCGAGGAACGCAAAATCGAATGGAAGCTTTTCGACCTTATGCAATGAAATTTTCTGAAGTTTTAGGAAGTCTTGCTGAACGTGCAGAAGAAGATGCCAGTCCGCTTTTAATCCCACGTGATTCTGTCAAGTCGGTCAATGTGGTACTTTGTACATCAGATAGAGGGCTATGCGGAGGTTTTAATTCCAATCTCATTGAAAAAGCAGAGACTTTTGTTGATGAGCTTACTGCAAAGCATCCTGATGTAAAAATTACATTTACCAATTTTGGCAAAAAAGGGCGTGATTGGTGTCGTAAAGAAAAATGCGAGATTCAGAACGAATATCTCGGTGTTGTGGGCGGAAAATTTGATTTTTCCATTGCATCATCAACCGGACAACAACTCATTCAGGAGTTTTTGGATGGCACATATGATGAGGTCTATGTTATCTATTCCCAATTTGTCGGAATGGCTAAACAGATTCCGGAAATTCAGCAAATTCTTCCAATTCCACCACTGGAAACTTCGGAAAATAATGAAAATGAACAAACATCCTTTGTAGCAGAGCATATATGTGAACCATCTCCAGAAGTGGTTCTGGGAGATATGCTTCCGCGAAACGTGTTTGTGCAACTTTACAATGCGCTCCTGGAAACATCAACCAGTGAGCACGCTGCACGAATGCTGGCGATGGATAATGCTACAAAAGCGTGTAATGATATGATTGATAATTTGACACTAGCTTACAATAAAGCCCGTCAGGCGGCTGTCACAACAGAATTGATGGATATCGTAGGCGGTGCCGAGGCCCTGAAAGGGTAATTTTGATTAGGAGGTTTTTGATGTCTGAAAACATTGGAAAGATTACTCAGGTCATGGGGCCTGTGGTTGATGCGGAGTTTGAACCAGGAAAGCTCCCGGCCATATTGACTGCACTTACCATAAGCAACCCGGCAATTAACGATGAGCCTGATAATCTGGTTATTGAAGTCGCACAGCACTTGGGTGACAATGTTGTCCGTGCTGTCGCTATGGATGTTACTGATGGCCTGGTTCGTGGTATGCCTGTAAAAGATACTGGTAAGCCCATCCAGATGCCTGTTGGTGATGCCTGTTTGGGTCGTGTTCTTAATGTTGTTGGCCGTCCAGTCGATGGCTTGGGGCCGGTTAGTCAGGAAAAATTGATGCCAATACATCGCGCAGCTCCGAAATTGACTGAGCAAGATACCACTGTTCGCGTACTGGAAACTGGTGTTAAGGTTATTGACCTTCTTGTGCCATTTCCACGTGGTGGTAAAATGGGGATGTTCGGTGGCGCAGGTGTTGGAAAAACTGTTATCATGATGGAAATGGTCAACAATATTGCCATGCATCATGGTGGTATTTCAGTTTTTGCTGGCGTTGGAGAGCGTACACGTGAGGGGAATGACCTATATCATGAAATGAAAGATTCCGGCGTTCTTCCAAAAGCAGCTCTTATCTATGGTCAGATGACAGAACCACCCGGCGCTAGATCTCGGGTTGCCTTGTCTGCACTGACTTGCGCTGAGTATTATCGTGATGTTGAGGGTCAGGACGTGCTGATCTTTATTGACAATATTTTCCGATTTACTCAGGCAGGCTCCGAGGTTTCAGCTTTGCTGGGTCGTATGCCATCAGCAGTTGGTTATCAACCTACTTTGGCGGTCGAGTTGGGAGCACTTCAGGAACGTATTACATCGACTAACAAGGGATCGATTACAGCTGTTCAATGTGTTTATGTTCCTGCTGACGACCTCACCGACCCTGCACCTGCAACTACATTTGCACATTTGGATGGGACTGTTGTTTTGTCACGTCAGATTGCTGAATTGGGAATTTATCCAGCAGTGGATCCCTTGGATTCAACTTCACGCATTTTGGATCCTGGCTTTGTAGGTGATGAGCATTATAAGGTTGCACGAACAGTTCAACAGACACTCCAGAAATATAAAGAACTTCAAGATATTATTGCTATTCTGGGTGTTGAAGAATTGTCTGATGAAGATAAGTTGACTGTATCTCGAGCCAGAAAAATTCAGAGATTTTTATCTCAACCATTCCACGTTGCAGAAAACTTTACCGGAAAACCAGGCAAATATGTCAAGCTTGCGGATACTATCAAGGCGTTCAAAGAGATTGTCGATGGCGTCCATGATAATATTCCTGAGCAGGCTTTTTATATGGCCGGTGGTATTGAAGAGGTACTTGAGCGCGTGAAAAACGCTTAATCAATCAAAAATGCATTAAATGTGATTGATTTAGCGTCACATTTAATGCTGAACAAATCATTGAGGGCAATATGGCTGATAATATTTTACTTGAAGTGGTCACCCCCGAAAGAAATGTGGTGAGTGAACGCGCTCAAATCGTGATGGCGCCGGGTTCTCTGGGTGAATTTGGCGTACTGCCCGGTCATACATCCTTTATTACAACCTTGAAAGATGGTACCTTAAAATATCGAGATGTAAATGGTGCAGAACATCGACTTGATGTATTTGGCGGATTTGCTGAGGCGCTACCTGATAAAGTGACCATTCTGGCAGAAAATGCAAAAAATTCGGCTGATGTGGAATGAGTTGCATATCAAAAAAACGTATGATCGTTGAGCGTATTTTATTGTAAAAAATCGCAATTAGATTTTTAAAAAGATATTTGAATAAATTGAAGGGCAGATCAATTTGGTCTGCCTTTCGTTTTTAGTATGGGAAAAACAGGATAACTTTTTGGTTGAATATCATTATCCTCTTCCATTATGCCAATAGAAAAATTGTTTTATAGGTGAACTGCCTGATAAAAAAATATTTCAATAAAAAAAATAAAATCTAACCAATACTCTAAAAATTACATACTTATTTCTCTTGATTGCATAAAAAAAATTAGTTCGTGTAGAAACGTAGCATTCAACGTCTCTATAGTTCATATATCGCAAAAAGAACTATTATCGTTCAACTATGGTTTTTCATGGCATGTTTATTGCCTCCTCATTCCCACGCTTTGCGTGGGAATGTATCTGGGCCACCTAAAAATAAGTTCACACTCTTTTCTTAGCCCCGATAGGGG
>Ga0272440_1001056_pt1 | contig 22928 bp, 15 predicted proteins | sample SSMMMBAug17_FD_192440 | JGI IMG/M metagenome (GOLD analysis project Ga0272440, IMG submission 192440) | Marine sediment archaeal communities from Little Sippewissett salt marsh, Falmouth, MA, United States - SSM-MMB-Aug17 | ecosystem: Environmental > Aquatic > Marine > Wetlands > Sediment ...
TGATGTAGACACAGCCGCCTCCAGATGCATGACTGGTGTGGGTTTTTCAGCGATGCGGATATTGTCAATGCGCCAGCCATCGCCTGAAAATGTTTTATCAGTAATCACCCTGAAACGAATCGTAACCGCTGGCTTTTTATAAGATGCCAAGGGAATCTGAACATTTTGCCATTGCCTGGAAATGCCATTGAATGTGTATAATTGCGTCCAGTTTTGGGTATCAGTGGAAATTTCCACATAAGCAAAGTCAAAATCGATTTCCAGTTCATACCAATGCCAGAAAGTCAGGATGGGTTGCACTGTATTGGACAAATTGACAGGTTCTGTCAATGTCAATGACATGTCTGCATTGTTTATTGTTGCACCATCCGGGCTGTCTGTAAAGCATGTATAATTGCTGTAACAGCCGTCTGTGGTGGTTCCCCACGTGCCGGATTGCTGCCAGTTGGCAAGGCTGTCCCCATTGTCAATAAATGGGATAGATGATGCCTGCGACATATTTGGCATGGTTAATATAAAAATAAATAAAATTAAAAATTTAAAATAGTTCATGATTTCCTCCATGAAAAAACTATGATTATTGAATCAATGCTTAATATATATTGTTTGTATAAAAAATTTTTTGTTTTGATAAATCTTAATCATGAAAAAGTAACAATATACAATTATCTATTAATAATCAAGAGCATTTATTACAGTAAGTTTTTTTGTTTGATTTTTTGAAATACACTATGATTGAAGGTCCAATTTGGGTAAATTTTTAAAAATACAATAAAAATTTGAATAATTATCATTTTTTTGGTATATGCTTTAAATAATATAATTGATAAGGGTTCGTTATTTGAAAACAAATTTAACTTAGGAGGAAAAAATGCTTCAAAAACAAACATTGGTTTTATTGCTTGCATGTGGACTTGTTGTATTTTGTTTTACAGGTCATGTATACAGTGAAACGTATTTCAAAAAAACAGAGTGCCAGATTCATGCTGATTACAATCGTAATCTTCCCACTCCAGGCTGGGATAGTGAAAGTAATGATATCCTGACATTGACAGCCGAGCATTATTCAGAATGGAAATATGGGGATACATTTTTGTTTATGGATTTGGAAACAAAACCGACTTTCAGGGAAACGCCTGATACAATGTATTTTGAAATTGCACCGCGTTTTAGTCTGGATAAAATTTTAAAGCAGGAATTGATGCCATCCAGCTTTTTGGGAGAGGTCTACCTTGCTTTTCAGTACAACGGCGCAGATGTTGATTTTATTGCGACATCCTGGCTGGCTGGTGTATCTATTGATTTTTCAGGTCAGCCAAACTATGGTTTTTCCAATTTAAGTTTATATATTAAGGATAGTAATCGAAAAAAGGCATTTGTAGACGCATTAAACTGTTATCAAAATGATACATCCTGGCAAATCACTTTTGTGTGGGGTCAACCTTTTAGCCTGGGACCGCTTCAAATGGAATTTAATGGTTTTCTGGATTATTGGCAAGAAAATTCACTCTTCATTAAAGATAAAACCTATCGAATACTCTTGACTGAACCTCAATTAAGGTTAAAATTATCCAGTTTTACAGGAAAGGATAATTTTTTGTCCAATTCTGTTGTTGGAACAGAAATTGAGATTTCAAATCATTTTTTTGATGAAAATGATGATTGGCGAATCAATCCAACCTTATTTTTTGCAGTGGTATTCTAATAATTTTCATGATACTAACTGTATTGCTATCCAGGGGATGCCGAACAAATTAGATCTTAGATGTCTTAAAAAAATCGAAAGTGGTGCATCCCCAACAAAAAAAAATCAAAAAAAATAATTGACTTAGAGGTTACTATTATGAGCAACGATGTTTTGCAGACGCAGCAAAAAGATCAGATTCTAACAGTCACTATGAACCGGCCATCAGTCATGAATTCATTCAATTTTGATTTATTGAAAGCCATGAAACAATTGTTTGAAAACGTTCATTTTGACTCAAGTATTCGCGTCGTTATCATTACAGGCGCTGGAGATCGTGCATTTTGCGCTGGCGCCGATTTGAAAGAGCGGGCCAAATTATCCGAAAATCAGGTGAAAGAGTTTATTTTCACCATCCGGAACTTATTTTCCTTTATTGAAAATATGGGAAAACCAGTCATTGCTGCAATCAATGGTATCGCATTGGGTGGTGGGACAGAATTGGCTCTTGCCTGTGATATTCGTATTGCAGCAGAAACAGCAATGATGGGATTAACTGAAACACGACTCGCTATTATTCCAGGGGCTGGTGGCACACAGCGATTGCCCCGACTGGTGGGCAAAGGAAAAGCCAAAGAGTTGATTTTTACAGGGAAACGAATTACTGCACAGGAAGCCCTTTCTATTGGTTTACTCAATACTGTTTGTCCAACTGAAAATCTGATGGATGAGTCCCTCAAAATGGCTCAAATGATTTGTGAAACCGGTCCTATCGCCATTCAACAAGCCAAATATGCAATTAATCATGGTTTGGAAACTGATCTGAATACCGGTTTAGCCATTGAATCCAATGCCTATTGGATTACAATTCCGACAAAAGATCGTTTGGAAGGTTTAAACGCGTTTCGAGAAAAACGAAAACCGATATATAAAGGTATTTAATTACAAGTGAAAACATATTGCCATCTGAAAAACGTGACATTCGTACGAAAGGCACAGCACAAATCTTTTTTTATTCATATTGAAGATTTAAAGATACCTGATCGTCATTCATTTCAACAGAAAATTCCCATTGTCGGTGAAAGCGGCGCTGGAAAAAGTACCCTTTTAAATGGGCTCGCTGTTATGATGAAACCCGCTGCTGGAGAAATCGTCTGGTCCATCAATGGCACAGATTATCAGTTTTCACAGAAAAAATGGAAAGAGCGACAGGCCGTTCATTGTCGGAAAGCGCTGTTTGGATTTGCCTTTCAGGATAGTACATTGACACCCCATATGACTGTTGCTGAAAATCTTATCTATCCACAACGCATCAATCGTGTGTCGCGCTATGATGCTGAAAAAAAAGCCTTCCATGTATTAAAAAAAGTGCTTCGTGACAATGAGAACATTGAAAACATGCTTGCCAAATATCCCTATCAACACTTGTCGGGTGGTGAACGTCAGCGCGTTTCCCTGGCACAGGCAATGATTAACGATCCAAAAGTGCTATTTGCAGATGAACCCACTGGCAATCTTGATATCCATACACGTCAAATTGTTATGGATTCAATCTTTGAGTGGGTAAGCGAACAGGCAGATCGTCTGCTTGTCTGGGTTACCCATCATGAAAAAGATCCAAAAAATGCGGGCGTCAACCGCCATTTATGTGTTACCCAACAAACCTGTCAATGGAAAGAGGTTGCACAATGAAATCGTTTTACTGGTTACCTGTAGCGACAAAAGAATTTTTCATGCAGTTTTCTTTCAAGCGTCAACCCGCAAATCGAGATTTTTTGTGGTTGACCCTGTTATCCATGTTGGTTTTATTATTTGCTCTTCTGATGTCTGCCACACGTGAGGGGTTATCGGAACGTATGGTTGATCTGCTTTTGGGACGTGTTCCTGGTCATGGAATACCGGTATGGGTTCGTGCCAATCCCTACACAACAGGTGGAAAAAATCTCATTGATTCATCTATTGTCAAACAGGTCAATGCAATGGGTGCTTATCAAGAAGGACATTCCATCAATAGTTATGTACCTGGCTTACGAATTTATCCTTACCAGGAAGTTGATCATATCAGTCTTTCTTTACCAGGTGAGCGCATATGGCGGAAACATCCGAATGACCCTGAAAGCCCAGGATTTGAAGGAATTGCAATTACTGGAAAAGACCCCCTTTGGATATTTGCAACAAAAAAATTTAAAAACAAATCCCTGACAATTATTTTGAATCGGTCTATTTTTAAATCGTATTTTAATTATGATGCCTACCGAGATCAACTTGGGACCTTGTTACCATCACCCCTTTTTCAAAAGATACCTTCCAAAAATGACTTTTTATTTTCAGACAAAACACAAATTTGGCTGCTTGTCGGTTCTGCCAAAGATTTACTCGTTATGGATGTTATCTGGGTAGATCGCTTACCGATTCCAGGTAAATTTGCCTATTTATTTCCCTGGGATCAATATCAAGCCCTGGAAAAAGCATATCAATACAGTAACATTCGTTACTTTCCCGAGGTAGAACCCAATCAGAAACAACAACGTGCCAAAACCCTTTATGTTAGAAAACAGGTTTCCCCATACAATCGTGACAGACTTTCCAAATGTCTTAATGGCAGAATGATAAGCAAGCGCGGACAATTTTACCTTGAATTCAAAAGACCGATTCCAGAGTTTTGGGTGAATGCCTGTGTGGACGAACTTGGGATCGATGCTTCAAATGTTCGTGTTGCGCACCCTGTAGCTGGCGATAGCATTCATTTAAAAACATTTGATCAAATTGCTCTGCCCTGCAAGAAATTACCTGATGACGTTTTATCTTTTGAAGCGCAAGATAAATGTAAAGAAAATCCAGCATACCATTATATTCAGACATTACCAGGTTCACCGCGCGCATTTGTTTATGTGCCAGACAGAGGATTACTGAATACTGCCATTGCAAATCTAAAAGACATGGATCAAAAACCGCTGTTAATACCCTGGATCTATGCTGATGCACTTAAACGTTTTGGCGCGTTAATCCAAATCATTGATATACTCAGTTCACCCTATCTTGTATTGTTTATTCTTTTTTTGGTGGCTTTATTTGGAGTAATGATTGCGACATTAATTGGTCATCGAAAACATTATTATGGTATTTATCTGGCTAAAGGAATGGGACGACTTTCTATTTATGGTATGCTCTTATTTCAGATTGGGTTAACATTAGTGATTGGTTTAATTGCCGCTGCCATATCGCTTCAAAGTGTACGATATTTGATCAATGTTCATTTTTTAGAGGCATCACGAAGTTTTTCTGATGTCATGCCTCTAAAAACACCCGATCTATTGCCAGTTTCACTTAGTAACCATTTTTTCGTGTTTTGTGCTGGCATGTTGGTCGCATGGTTATTGACTTTGTTGATTTTATATTTATTGCCATTACGCACCAACACCATGCCAGACGATTTGTTGGAATAAACAAGTTTTTTTGGCATCCTTCATTTCGTAGTTAACAGTTCTGCGCGTTCCCAGGCTCTGCCTGGGAATGCATACTTGGCGGCTCTGCCGCCTAATGTAAATGTTTAGGCGGCAGAGCCGCCTGATATGCATTCCCAGGCAGAGCCCTGACTTTTACCCACATTGAAATTAGACAACTAAAGTTCACTATTATTATGCCCGTGAACGCTTTGATTACAATACAATCAAGTAAATTGTTTTATTGATTTCTCAAAGCTGAAAACAAGCATGTTACTGATTTAGAACTTTCTCATCATACTATCTTTCATAATCCACGTATGCCAATAATTGGTAGACCTTGATCCTTGCTGAAATGTATTTTAAGACACCAAAAACCTTGAATTATAAGCAATTAAATGAATATTTGATTTGCGCTCATTAGCAGTCCAGCTAATGTATTTATCCCTGTGTTTTTACAAACTCGCTACAGAACTCGTTCCCAGGCTCTGCCTGGGAATGCATGCTTGCTGCAGCCTATGCATTTCATAGGTGGCAGAGCCACCAGGTAAGGAATGCTCGAAAAATAACTTCCCCATTTTCAAAAATCGGACAGGTCGGACAAGTCAGACTGGTCTGACCTGTCCGACTTGTCCGACTTTACCGAATGGGGAAATTATTTTCAGAGCATTTCTAAGCGTTCCCAGGCAGATCCCTTATCGTTATACACATCTCGATAAGAGCTTTCTTGTTCCCAGGCAGAGCCTGGGAATGAGCAGAACTGTTAGCTACTTTCTAGCAAATATGAAGGATGCCATTTTTTTTCATGACTGTGCGCGGGTGAAAATAATCCTGCGACTTTTTGAGCAGGTAAAAATAATCCTGCTTTTTCTTTTAATTAGTGCTGTTATGATAACACGTCTTTAAGTTTATGCTCCCATCCAATCGTAGATACAACTGAACCTTGCAAGCCCATTTCTTTGATGGAGGCGATGGTTTGCCGACAAACATTCAAACATTCATTGTTTTTATCTTTTGACTTTTGAATTTGTTTGATTAATTCGTTCGGAATATCCACTGATGCCACATTTCTGGCCATATATCGTGCCATCCCTAAAGATTTAAGCAGCAAGACAGTTGGGAAAATGTTCGGTTTCAAATCTTTAACAGATTCATAAAAATCGGCTAACAACTGAAGGTTAAATATGGGCTGTGTCACAAAAAATGAAACACCGGCATCCATATATGTGGATATGGTATTTCGTATTTGAAAGCGTTCGCTCACTTTTGAACTGATCTGCAAAGGCGCACCAACTAGAAAATCAGCGGTGCCATCCAGTTCCATGCCAGCCATATCAAATCCCTCTGACATCGCTTTAATTGCAGCAAACAATTCGTCTAAAGTGATATCAAATACGCCCTTTGCTTCATGGTGATCTCCTGTTTTAGGGTCATCACCCTCAACCAGCATTACTGTTTGAAATCCATTTGCATAAGCGCCCAAAAGGTCCGCTTGTAGAGCCAGTTGATTTCGATCCCTGCAATTAAACTGAACAATGGATGAAAGGTCATTCTTTTGTAATAAACATGCCGCAGAAAAACCACTCATCCGCATAATGGCATTGGGGATATCCGGAATAAGGAAGGCATCAATACGATCTTTTACAGATAGCGCATTGCCTACAAAATTCTCGGTATTTGTTCCTTTGGGTGGGGTTAATTCTGCCAACGTAATAAATTTTGAATTTTTTAATTTTTCTTTGATATTGTTCATTTTTTTTACCTGTTTTTTGTTTGTTCAGAACTGTAATAGTTCAATCTTAATAAATTTTCAATACTTTAAAAAAATATGCTAAATCAGTAACTATGTCAAGGATGTTTCAAATATTCCATATTCAATTTAGCATGAAGATCCAATTAGCAAAGTGTTATCACTAAAGATTAGGAATGCTATGAAAAGATGTTTTCCATTTGCATCAGTCAGGCTGGTTGGACAGGTCAAGCAAGTCCGACTTGTCCGATTGGGAAACTTCTTTTCGAGCATTCTTTAATAACTAAAAAGGATTTGAATTTAAGTCTTGATAATGTTAAAAAATCTGTTATTCTTACATTAAAATAATGATGGAGATTGCTTGCAATTTCCTATAATATTGAAATAACAATTTAAATGAAAGTTAACAAATAACATGCAATTTATTGATTTAAAATCCCAACAAAAAAAAATTAGAAAAAAGATAATGTCCCGCTTGAATCAGGTTCTGAACCATGGCCAATACATTATGGGGAGCGAAATTTCAGAACTGGAAAGTCAACTGGCCGGTTTTGTGGGTTCCAGGCATGCAATTGGCGTATCATCAGGAACGGATGCCCTGTTATTGGCGCTGATGTGTTATGACATTGGACAGGGTGATGCCATTATCACAACACCATTTACTTTTATTTCAACAGTTGAAGTTATTTGTCTTCTCGGAGCAACACCTGTTTTTGTTGATATTCATCCAGATACATATAACATTGATTCATTGGCAATTGAAAAAACGATCAAAGATTGTAAGAAAGAATCCTATAAAATTCGTGGTATCATCCCGGTGGATCTTTTCGGCCTTTCTGCAGACTATGATACAATTAATGATGTTGCTCGAAATTATGAGCTTTTTGTTATAGAAGATGCTGCCCAGTCTTTTGGTGCCACATATAAGGAGCATCGTACTTGTTCTCTGGCTGATATCGCCTGTACATCATTTTTTCCTGCCAAACCTTTGGGAGCTTATGGTGATGGAGGCATGTGTTTTACAAATGATGATGCGCATGCAGAAAAAATGAGATCTCTTATGCTTCATGGACAAGGCAGCCATCGTTATGAACATATTCATATTGGAATCAATGGCCGTCTGGATACCATGCAGGCTGCAATTTTATTGGAAAAATTTGCTATTTTCCCTGATGAATTAATTGCAAGGCAACAGGTGGCAGATCGTTATACTGATTCATTCAAAAATCAACCTTCAATCGTTACTCCCAATATTCCTTCACATTGTCAGAGTAGTTGGGCGCAGTATTCCATTCAAGTGCAAAGCTCAGAACAACGCCATCACTTACAATCATATTTAAAAGACAATGATATACCATCAGCCATTTATTATCCTATTCCAATTCATCAACAGCCCGCATTTAAAAGCCAGAATCAGAAAACCTTTCCTGTTTCAGAAAGTATCAGTCAGAGAATAATGAGTTTGCCAATGCATCCATATTTAACGCCAGATCAACAGGAAATTATAACAACAACTGTTTTAAAAGGGATGGATAATTTTTAAAGATTCAAATGGACGAATTCGTCTAAAGGAGAAAATCAATTGAAAACGCAAGTTCTTATTATCGGAGCTGGTGCTACCGGTGCAGGCATCATTCGCGATTTAGCCCTTCGTGGGCTTCAATGCGTATTGGTTGATAAAAAAGATGTCAATGCCGGTGCATCAGGTGGAAATCATGGCTTATTGCACAGTGGTGCCAGATATGTTGCATCAGATGCTGAAGCTGCAAAGGAATGTGCAGATGAGGGCAAAATCATAAAAGAAATTGCGCCACAATGTGTCGAAAGCACCAATGGTTTTTTTATCGCGGTTGAAGGCGATGATGAAAAATATATTGCTGATTTTTCAGACAAATGTATGCGATGTGGTATCACTGCCACTGCGATTAATGTCAAAGATGCCATGGAAATGGAACCTAACATTTCACCCCGTACAATTGCTGTTTATGAAGTTCCAGATGCATCTGTCGATCCATTTATGTTATCTTTGGATAATGTCGCACATGCGCGGCAATTGGGCAGTTCATACCTTCGATTCTCAGAAGTCGTGGGCTTTGATGTTCGTAATAAAAAGATTGAATCTGTTCACCTGCGAAATACGCAAACCAATGAAACTTTTGATATCCAGGCCGACTGGGTTATCAATGCCTCTGGTGCATGGGCAGGTAAAATAACAAAAATGGCTGATATTCCCCTTGAGGTACTGTTTTCCAAAGGTACACTATTGGTTACCCAAAAACGATTGAATCAACGCGTAATCAATCGTTTAAGACAGGCTGCTGATGCAGATATCCTCGTGCCAGGCGGTTCTGTGTCAATTATTGGAACAACGTCCCAAAGAATCTCTGATCCGGATGATATATGGCCAACTGTTCAGGAAGTTGATGCCATTGTTGCTGAAGGCGGAATTATGGTTCCTGCACTGGAAAGCACACGCTATATTCGTGCTTACTGCGGTGTGCGTCCATTGATCAGTCAGCCAGGGGCATCAGATGATCGCAATGTCAGTCGCGGTTTTGCTTTAATTGATCATGCAAAACAAGGCGTCCAAAATTTTACAACCATAACCGGCGGCAAACTGACCACCTATAGACTGATGGCAGAAAAAACATCAAATCTTGTATGTGATCGTATGGGGGTATCGGTGCCTTGCAAAACTCACACAACACCCATGCCATCAACCACTGATGGCCGATGGACCGAGCCTGGACTCAGCCCTCAGGAGTGGATGCAGCATAATCGCAGTCAGGATATCATGTTATGCGAATGTGAAATGATTCCTAAAACAGCCATTGATCATATCATTTCCAATATGCAGAGTAAACATGGCAACCCTGATTTAACTGGTATTGGGCTTCGGAGTCGAGTCGGAAAAGGACCATGCCAGGGAACATATTGCAGCGCAAGAATTGCATCACACATGGTGGATCGTGGAGACATTTCGGGTAAAGCGGCAATTGTGCAGCTCAAGCGATTTCTTCAGGAGCGATGGCGCGGTCAACGTCCCTTATTATGGGATAATCCCATGATTCAATCGGAACTTCAAGAAGCCATTCATTGTGGTTTTCTCAATCTTGATGGATGTGTAAAAGCTGAGGAGGATCAATCATGAGTTTATCAACAGATTATTGTGATGTCCTGATTATTGGTTCAGGACTGGCTGGCATGTCTGCCACATTTTTTTCATTGGACCAGGGGCTTAAAACCATTCAAATGGGGAGTAGCTGTCCTCTTCAGTTTTACAGCGGTTTTTTTGATCTCATGGCCACATATCCGATTCAAGAACAAAAAACATGGGAAAATCCCTGGGATGCCATTGAAAAGCTGTGTCAGGATAATCCCAATCATCCCTATGCATTCTTAAGCAAAGATCAAATCGTGCAAGCCGCTGGTAATTGGCTAAAATTTCTTGAAGGTTTCAACATTTTATATCACTACATCCCAAATAAAAACATTCAGGCAATTACATCCATTGGCAGCCGAAAATTGACCCATGCAGTGCCCAAAAGTATATGGAATGGGATTACTGCAATGGATCATCATCAAAAAGCGCTTATCGTAGATATTGATGGCTTGAAGGGATTCAGTGCCAGGCAGATACAGGAAACATTGCATGATGTCTGGCCGCAGCTTGAAACGGCTCGATTAAAATTTCCAGGCACATCAGGAGAGGTTTTTACAAATCATATGGCAGGTGCATTGGAATCATCAAAGATGCAGGAACAACTGATTGAATTACTTTTACCCCGTGCACAGCATGTAGAAAGTGTTGGTTTTCCAGCAATCCTGGGTTCATATTATCATAATGATGTTTGCCGCAATCTTGAACAAATGCTGGGAAAACCGGTTTTCGAAATTCCAACACTGCCCTTGTCAATGCAAGGGGTTCGCATACGCAATGCACTGACACATGGGCTTAGGCAAAAAGGCGCTCAATTATTTCAAAAATCCGTCACAAAAATTGAAGCAGATGGAAAATATGGTTTTATTGTAAACGCTGAAGACCAGACTGTTTTTGCAAAGAATATCATTCTTGCAACCGGTCGCTTTATGGGTAAAGGATTGATTGCAAAAAGAACAAGCATTATTGAGCCATTATTTCAATTATCTGTATATCAACCAGATAGCCGAAGAGAATGGCATCACAAAAATTTCTTTGATAGTGGTGGACATGGTATTCATCAGGCAGGCATTCAGGTTGACAATACCTTCCGACCTGTTGATGATCATAAAAAAATTGTTTATGACCATCTGTATGCAGTTGGCACTATTCTTGCGCATAATGACTGGATGCGTCATAAATGTGGTTCCGGTGTTTCTGTTAGCTCGGCTTATGGCGCTGTCAATCATATTGTTTCCAGTTAATGCATTGCGAAAATGATCTGTGTTATCTGTAAAATATAATTAGACTGGAAAACCAGGAGAAGAAATTGAATCAAATAGAAAAAAACAGAGTTGATCGTATAACAGAATCGGTTTACTATTTATTAAAGGGACAGGTTCCCCAAAAAATTGCGTGCGAAAACGATACAAGTGATGAAATCAAACAACTCTCCCAAATGATGAATGATTTGATTGGCCAGTTTGGAGAAATCAAGCAGTCAATTGTGCCATTGTCCAAAGGAAACCTTGATGCTCAAATCCCCAAAAACAATTTTTTGGCATCACCATTTAAACATCTTCATTCAAGCCTCAGTCATTTAACATGGCAAACCCAGCAAATTGCAAGGGGTGACTTTAATCAACGCGTAGATTTTATGGGTGACTTTTCTCAGGCTTTCAATACAATGACCAACGCCTTGAAAGAATCTCAGGACCAGTTAATTGTTGAAATTGAAAAATTTAAAAACCTCGCAGAATTGAAAAATAATTATTTAAATATTATGGCCCATGATATCCGAACGCCTATTGGAGCAGTACTCGGGTTTTCTGATATTTTACTTGAAAATGATCATACTGATCAAACCAGAGAGTATATTGAGACAATCAAGCGAAATTGTATGTATTTACTTAATTTAATTAATAATATTCTGGATATGGCAAAGCTGGAAAAGAAAAAAATGGATCTGGAATCTGTATCATTTTCTCTAAAAACAATGGGTTCAGATATTGGAAAACTGATGGCCCCAAAACTGTCTAAAGACACACAATATATTTTTGAATGGGATCCAGATCTGCCAGAAAATATGATTGGAGATCCCAACCGCTTGCGTCAGGTATTGATTAATCTTTTGGGAAATGCTGCCAAATTTACAGAATCGGGTTCCATTTCACTCAGCTTAAAAAAACGATCTGTAGATGATACGTCATATACAATCAGATTTATTATAAAAGATACAGGTGTTGGTATTGCAAAAGACAATCTTCCCAAATTATTTCAAGCTTTTTCTCAGGAAAATAGTGGTATTGCTTCAAAATATGGTGGAACCGGTTTGGGGCTGGCTATATCCAAAGAAATTGTCGAATTGATGGGTGGAACAATTCATGTTGAAAGCATTTTGGGCGAAGGCACAACTTTTTATTTTGACGTCCAGCTTAAAGAATCTGTTGTCAAAAATATTGAAGAACAAATCATGTATAACCATGCGCATATCCTGGTGGTAGATGACAATCCCAGTATACTTGAAATATTATCCCACAGGCTGGAGAAAATGCAGGTCAGCTTTTCCCTATGCAATGACAGCACACAAGCCATGAATATCCTTAATCAAAATATAAAGAACAACACACCTTTTACTCTGGCCTTATTGGATATTGACATGCCAGGACTTAATGGTTTCGAGTTGGCCGAACAAATCAGGCAACATCCAATACTAAAGAATATGCGTCTTGTTGCGTATACCAATCATACCCAGGCTTTGGCACAAAACGACAATCCAAATTTATTTTCAATGCTTGTATCGAAACCTGTATCAGAGCAAACCATGCAGCGTCTTATTGAAGAAGCCAATTATTCATTTACTGAAGAAAAGGATTTTTGTTCATTAATCAACAAAAAAATTCTGATTGTTGATGATAATGCTGTCAATCGTTTTATTGTAAGAAAGCTCCTTGAAAAACAAGACATGATTATTGATGAGGCTGAAAATGGCCGGATCAGTATTCAAAAAGTTAATGAAAACCAATATGATTATGTTCTGATGGATCATCTTATGCCGGAAATGGATGGCATCAAATCCATAGAAGAAATCAGGAAAAACCCTGATTTGAATAAAATGCGTATCCTGGCTTATACTGCCAATTCTGAAGATGTTGAGTTGTTTTTACAAAAAGGGGCAAATGGCATTGTTAACAAGCCGGTGGATAATGAGAGTTTGATAAGTGAGCTTTGTCGATAAAAGTCTGACAAGTCAGACAGGTCAGACCAGTCTGACTTGTCTGACCTGTCCGATTTTTGAAAATGGGGAAGTTATTTTTCGAGCATCCCATAAAACTTTGCATTTCCAAAACCGAATTCACACAATAAGTTCATTGGACAATTCCTAATTTTTTGGCAAATTTCATAAATAAACGTTGTTGTTCAATAAGACCTGTTGTTGTCCGATCTTCACCATGCTCACAGGCTTATTGCAACATTTCTCTGCCTCTGCCGCAACTAATTTTAATAAAAGGCATGCATTCATTTAGTTTCCCCCGAGCTTATACATGCGCCCATAATAAAGTATCTAAAAAACAATTTAAGCGCTTACCTTTACTACATCCCACTACAAATTTTCAAATTTTGAATCAAGCCCTCAAAATTTTCACTTAAACCTGTTGATAAATCCTGCATTATTTGTATTGATTCCGTTAAACAATTCTTTGTTGGCAAATCCCGTGCTTGAATATAGACATCAAATGCATAGTTAAACCCCCCTCTTTTAGCGTTTGGAAATCCTCCCTTAACTTCATCAAATTCCTCATTCATAACAAATTTAATAATTCTAACCGAAGTTTTTTTACCGGGTTTATTTAACGCTTGAAAGTTTAGCATCAATACATTTCCGGTATCGCGTATATATTGCGATGATGTATGATACTCAAATACCATAAATTCATCATCAGGTGAAATTTTTTCATCTTTAAATGTATTGCTGATCAATTGATAATTACTGTCAGCAAATATTGTTTGAGACTGATCCATGTTGATTAAACGAAGCTCTTCAGAATTGTATTGAATAACAATTTCTAACCCTTCTATTAAGTTTGAGTCATTCAACACGACAGGCATTTGAAATGTTTCACCCTGAATTTTGGATATTAAAAAGGGAATATCATCATAATCTCTTTTGCTGCGTTTTCGCATGTGGTTGTCAGGCCAGTTTCCAGTAACATCACCCAATCGGATGGCGATAAAATCAATTCCTGAAAGATCTGATTTGAGATCCACTATGCTATGTTTTGAATTATATTCTATCTCATAATCATTAATCAGGCCAGCCCCTGACCAATCGGAACAATCATCAATAGGTTCACTGACAAATGTCCAATGAAGATTGTCCGGATTCAATTCAGTAATCAAGCCAGCAGAAAAACGTGCAACCATTGATGTATCCTTTGCACTTGTATCTGCATTTCGAGAAACATCTGCTGCAATTAATTCATAGCAGCTTAACTCTTCTAATCGTACAATTGATCGCGCAATGATTGAGGCATCCATCGGACTGATACTTTCATCAAGTGTGTCCTCATTTCGTGATGTTTCAATCGTATAGTCCCCGGTTGGAATATTTGAAAACGTATAATAACCATTCGCATCAGTTGTGGCCTCATAGGTTTCGTTTCCCTGCAATAAAACGTTTACATTAGATACTGGATAGGCACCCTTATAATAAGATGTTTTACCTGATAAACTAAACCGAACTGCCTGCACATCGATTGACACGACTGTTGAAACAGCATCATATTCATCACTTAACCATATTGTTAAATGGGCATTACCAAATTGGTTTTGCTCAGGAATAACAGTCATTGTGAATTGGGCTGAACCTGATGGCCCTGGCAATATCGAATATGTACCTTCATTTTGAACCAGTCCCTGCCCTGTAAATGATATACCTGTGTAATTAATCAAACCAGCATTGTCTGTTGTGATATAAAATGATAGTGATTCAGAGTCTATATCCGATACTGTAAGTGGCGTCTTAATCGATTTATTCTCATCAATCTCTAGTGCTTGTTCAATGAAAATTTCCGGCAAATCATTCACATTAACAATTGTAAGTGAAAATGAATCTGAAACATTTGCTCCATTTATATCAGTTGCTTTGACTTTTATGTGAATTTGTCCAATATCACTATTTGAGGGTGTTCCCAAAAAAGATGGCCCCAATGGATCAAATGTCAACCATGATGGCAGGGCCTTACCATTCGTTTGTTGGGCTGTGTATGAAAGCACATCGTTTTCATCAATATCCATAAAGGCATATGGAAGAGCGTATTCATATGTTACATCTTCAAGAATTGTTTGATCGTTCAATGCTTCAACAAGCTCAGGGGAATCATTTACCGATAAAACTGTGATTGTTACATTGGCCGCATTGGATTCAACTTTCCCATCACTGACAACAAATGTCAATATGCGTTGACCGGAATAATTTTCTTCAGGTGTGTATGTCAATTCACCTGTTAAAGGGTTATACGTGAAATCATTTTGAGGTTGTGTGGTAATTGTATAAGTGAGATGGTCTAATTCATCAATATCACTGCTTTTTAACATATATGTTCCTGATGAATCTTCATCTAACGAAAAAGAATCATCATAGGCAACAGGCACATCATTGTAATCATAAATGATAATGAGCTGTGCGGATGCTGTATTGCCTGAACTTGCGCCATCCTGTGCGACATCCGAAGGAATCTCCACAGTAATTTCTCCCTGATCAATCGGTTTAATCAAACAGTTATACATATCATCTGAACCACTGAATTGATCCACTTCACCATTGCTTATGACAATATCGCCTGCATCAAAACCTGTAACGCTTGTACTGAACATTATTTCCAATGGTATAGGAGAAATGCCAGTGATATCTGACACGCTGGTTGATAAACTGACTGTTGGGCGATCACTTGAATATATTCGTTGAAATGTATCGGAACTCTGATTGTTATTTCCAGCACGATCCATAGCGATATCGGATGGCACTGACAGGAAAACTTCACCTTGATTGACTGGAACCAGATCCAAATTGAATGTTTGTGTAAAATTATCCTGTGTATCCATTTTCTTAAGGTTTGAAGGCACTGCATTGGTGACCGACAGATCTGATAATGTGAAATTGATTACAGGTTCAGAAAAAACAATGCTGACTGGTATAGGGGACTCGGCTATTTGTGTACTGGTTGAAGATACCAATGTAACTGTTGGTTGGGTAATGTCATATTCAATTTGTATTGCTTGGGTCGTCGCGTTGGGATTTCCTGCAAGATCTGAAAATGCAGATGCTTGAATTTCAAATGTCATAAGTCCTGTATTTTCTGGTATCGCATCAAATAATGCGACATTTTCATTCACAGAAAAATTGATAATATCACTCACGCCTTGTGTTTGAATATCTGTTTTTGCCAATCCATTGATCCCTTCGTTACAAATTAGCGTTATCGGTATGGGAGAGTGATTTGATGCCAGATTCTTAATGCTTAATAATTCAAATATGGGAGGATGAATATCATAAGTTAAATGGAATTCATTACTTTTTCGGTTTGTATTGCCAGATTTTGAAAAAACAGTATCTTCTGGAATAAATATGGAAACATCACCTTCATTCTGAGGGGAAATAACAAATGAAAATATGGTGTCTGAACCCGTAATATCACCCATAAGGGTGGCATTGTTCAATACAATATCATCTGATGTCAGATTTTTAACAGGTGATGAAAAAGTCGCTGTACAGGCAATGGATGATTGATTGGTCATACTGCTGACTGCGGATGTGATATAGACATCCGGTTGGGTCAGATCATAAATACGCACAAATGTTTCAGATGCCTGGTTGCCATTACCAGCGCGATCAATAGCCGCGTTTCCAGCAACCTGAACAGATATTTCTCCCTGTCCCGGCGGAATCAGTTGAAATATAAAAGTTTGCGCATAACTGTTTTCCATGTCAAGACTGTAAAAACTGGTGACAGTTCCATATGTTACGATATCTGAAGATTCAAAACCTTTCACTTTTTCATTAAATGTCAAAGTAATTGGAATAGGGGAAATATTTGTGCTTTCTCTTGTATTTGAAGTAATTGAAATTGAAGGTGAAACAGAATCATAGTATCTCACGAAGGATTCTGAAAGTATATTGCCATTACCTGCTGTATCAGTTGTTACATTTTCAGGGATATTTATTTCCACCGTTCCCTGATTTTCAGGTATAAGCGTCATTAAATAGTCATTGCCAGTCTGGCTAAAAGAAGATATTTCTGAAACATTACTTTTTTGAATCATCTCTGATGTAAATGATAGTACAGGTTCAGAAAAAGAAACAGTTACAGAGATTGAAGGCTCTCGTGTATATTCAGGGGTCAATGAAGAAATACTGACCTGAGGTGAAACAGGATCAAATATTCGAACCAGTGTATCTGAGGATTCATTTCCATTTCCAGCAATATCATTTGCTTTATTCTCTGGAATCTGTACAGAAAATTCACCCGCACCACTGGGTATGATTTTTATTGTATACTGATCATTCTCACCATTCAGGCTGTCTACTTTACAATTATTAACAAAAATATCTTCTGCTATTAAATTTTCAACAGGCTCACTGAAAAAAACATCAATGGCAATTTCTGTCTGGTTGGTTTCCTGCTGAGATTGAGATGAAATGCTGACAGAGGGTGGGATTGTATCCAGATTTAACGTACTCATTGCTTTGGTACGATTATCAGCCCTGTCTCTAAATTGGACATAAATGGTTTTAAGGCCTTGTCCTTCAGTTAATTCCCAAATTTTAGGACTGACCAAAGGTTCCCACTGACCACCAACACCATGAGCCGTATTACTGAGATACATTTCAATGGCATTGGTAGCGCCCAAAATCAGAGTGACAATACGTGAAATAGAATAATGATCGGTGATTAGAACAGGATTTGTTGGGGCTTTTGTGTCAATACGAATTGGACCAAAGGAGCTGGTTTCTCCAATTTCATCATCATTGCTGGTCGCTGCAATGTGAAAGTATATACTGGTATCATCCATTTCACCATAGTCAATACTGACTGTTTCCAACGCATCAATTGGCTGAATGCTTAATGTATTTATTTCTGTAAAAGAATAAAACTGATCATTACTGAAAAGTGTATAATAACCACGAAGATCTGTTGTATTTTCAGGTGGCCGCCAACTCATCTGAATTATGCTATTCTGGGTAGGCGTATTCAATACATGCGATACAGATCTTAAAGATTGTACGGCTTCTGGTACAACAGCATAGCTTGGTGCTGTTGCTCCCAATAATAATAAAATAAATGATGCTTTTAAAAATATATGAAATTTTTTCATGGAGATCCTCCATTCTATTAAAGATTTATAATTAATTGTAAAAAAAAAGTGTTTTGTATTTATCGAATTTATGAGGTTCATTGTGTTTTTTATTTTCAAGTGATTTTTTGAATATATTGGAATTAAGTATTAAATATCATTTTAAAGAACGTCAAGCATTTTTTTCACAGCATCAAGCACGAGATCCACAGAAATTTGTTTCATACAGTCATGTTTGTCGCAATATCTTTTAAAGCAAGGGCTGCAAGGGAGGTCAACCCGAACCACGGCATGTTGATTACCAAAAGGACCTGTTCGCCATGGGGCAGTGGGACCAAATATGGCAACAACGGATTTTCCCAGTGATGCAGCAATATGCATCGGGCCAGTGTCTGTTGTGATAAGTAATTGGCATTTTTCATATAATGCAGCCAGCGATTTAAGGCTTGTTTTACCACACAAATTGATTGCCCTGGTTTTCATCTTTTTTTGTATCTCTGAAATGCCATCCATATCCTGCTGACTTCCAGTAAATACAACCTGAAATCCCCAGTCACTGCATTGATCAGCAATTAAAGAAAATTTGCTTAAGTCCCAAAGTTTGGTGCGCCACTTCGCCATAGGATTAATTGCAATTAAAGGCTTTTGATTTAAGGCACCTTCACTATACAAGCGATTGACTATTTCTCTTCGATCAGTATCAAAAACAGGTAAATCAAATTCAATTGTTTTTACAGGAATACCCAATTTTTCTAGCAGAATAAGTTCTCTGTACACGGCATGATAATCCATATTCACTGCTGGTACGCGATGATCAAGGACAATATAACTGTATTCTGAATGCGCCATGCCAACGCCATAGCCTGCTTTTTTTTGTGCACGTGTCAGCGCAATGAACATACTGCTTTTTAATAAGTTTTGGAAATCAATCACAAGGTCGTATTGTTTGTTTCGAATGCAGCGAATAAAAGAAAATATTTCATTTATTGCTGTAAAAAAATTTTTCGATTTTATATCATTAATCCACTTTTTTCTTCTGGAAACTAGCACTTCAGTCAGGGCATGATGACCTCGGACAATATCCTGTGCGGCTTCTTCAACAAGCCACGATATATGAGCATTTGGATATTTTTTTCGAATGGCATTCAGTGCGGGAAGTGTATGTGTAACATCGCCAATGGCGCTGGTTTTCACAATCAGAATATTCACAATAATGCCTCTACTTTCTGATATACATTATCAACACTTACAGCATCCATGCAAAGATGATGCTTTTTTGGGCAATCTGTTAACAGGCAAGGACTGCATGGGGCTTTTACCTGAACAATATGAGAATTAATTCCAATGGGACCTGTTGTAATTGGATTTGTAGAACCGAATATTGCAATCAAAGGCGTTTGTAATGCACAGGCAATATGCATCAGACCAGAATCATTTGTAACAAACGCCTTACATTGTTGAATCAAAGCCATTGCCATACCGAGTGTGGTTTGACCTGCAAGGTTTATCCCGGGTGTTTGCATCATCTCACAGACCTGTTCTCCCAACTGTTTATCTTTTGGGCCTCCAAAAATGAGAATGCCAGCATGATGATTTTTGGCGATACGATCAGCAAGTTGCGCAAAACGTTTGGGAAACCACTGTTTGGCGGTCCCATATGTAGCGCTGGGATTCATGCCAATCCATCGGAAATCTGGAGAAGTATTCAATTTTTTAAGAAATTGAAATGCAGAAATCCTGTCTGAAACATCAATATAAAGCTCTAAGGCCAGGCCGCTATTCTTAATTCCAACAGATTCAAGCATTTGTACATAATAACGAGTTTGATGAATTTTTTTTACAGCTTTTGTAAGAGGAACAGCATGGGTCAATAGCAAGCCTCTTGCGTCGGTATCAAAACCAATGCGATGTTCAATTCCACCCAAAAACGACAGGATAGCTGCTTCAATCGCATTCTGAAGTAAAATTGCAGTATCAAAATGTTGATTTCTGATATCTTTTACTAATTGGGCCATTCCTTTGAGGCCGGTATGACATCCATGTGCATCATATATCATAATCTGATCAATATGTGGACTGGATTGAAAAACCGGTACCACCCAAGGCTTAGCCAGTAATGTGATATGCGCATGGGGGAAATTTGTTCGGATTGCACGTATGGCTGGTGTGGTCATGATTGCATCACCAATCCAATTGGTGCTTCTGATCATGATCCGACGTATAGATCTATGATTATGTGCCAATGGTTTCATGATGTATGGCTTTCAAAAATTGTCAACCAGTTTCACAATGCTTTCTTGATAATTTGAATTTAATCAGGAATAGAAATTGTATGTTGTCCTTCAAGAATATAGAGTCCAACAAGTTTGTGACCTTTAAAACGTTCTGAATTCTCTTTGCTGATATGCTTGATCTGGGTCTTTAAATACTGGGTTGGAATATTTGAATCTTCCTCATAATATCGCATATTTAAAACATCTCCAACTTTATAATATTCCAAAACAGGTGAATCTTCCTTTACAATAATACACATCCCTTTTTTGGAAATATTCCAAAGTTTACATTGATAAAGACATCCAAGGCCATTAATTAAAAATTCTACACTGTAATATTGATTAATTTCAAAACGTTTTTCTCTACGTTGATCATTGCCTGACATAGTTATTTTCCAATGCTTTTATTGAATTTTTTATTGTTTCTATCGAACAATTCCTGCCCGATGAAATAAATACATTTTTAGGAAAAATGTATATTAACATTAAAAATGTTAAACTATTATATCAGATCCGTCAAGTATTGTCTTCAATAGAAGGTTTATTTTTAAATTCCAGAATCAACTTTTTTACTCCCCCAATAAATAGAAAGATGCCCAGGCCATAAAAGCAGGCTCTTGCAAATATATTGTTTGTGGCAATATCACCCATTTGATTAAATTTTTCTGGAACCTGTAAAACAACCAACACGCCAGTTATAGCCAGAACTATTCCCCATATGATTTGAGTGGGATTTTTGCTTGTATTCATAAAATCTCCATTATTATTTCAAAACTGACAATTAGATTGCCTGGTATGATTATTTAATTTTTTACGAACTTACACGCTAAAGCACGAAATATGCCTTTGATATCTGTTTTTCAAACCCAATCTTTTCTAAAATCTTTTTTTAAGGCTTTTTTAAACTGGCAATAAAAGCGCAAACATTATCCATTTTCAAGGCTTTAATTTTAACATAACTGCCTAAATATCCTAATGTCTGAAAAATTGCAGCCGGGTTGATGGATTCTGTATATTTCAGTTCCAGAATAACATGTTTACAATTTGATTGCCTGACGCCATCAGGTAAAAATTCCAATTGCGCGGTTGACCATCGTAGGCCAGTTCTGCGAATAATAAATACATCCAGTTTTGGTGGACCTTTACCAATTTCATAACTGGTTTTAAACCTCAAGATTAAGGGGAATTAATAATTCCTTAATCATGCTTCCAAAAAGCGTATGGCTTGTTTGTATAGATGTCTCAATCTCAGGTTGTTTATCTGATTCATTTTTAGTCAGTTTTTTTGGCATATGCAATTCTTCGCGATTTGAAAAATTGTATTTCAAAGATTGTATAGACAATATGATAATATATCAACAAATAAGTGGTGTGTCATCAAATAATGCATGCTCAAAAAAAACTAAGGAATGTTCGAAAAATAACTTCCCCATTTTCAAAAATCGGACAAGTCAGACTGGTCTGACCTGTCCGACTTTACCGAATGGGGAAATTATTTTCAGAGCATTCCTAATTTGATTACTCTATCGCCTCAGATAATTTTTATTGATAACATTATAATGAATTGCATTTAATGATTTTAGTTCGTTTCGAATTGTCAGTTTATTAGATATGATAAAGGCGGCATCCGGATTTGAACCGGAGTATAACGGTTTTGCAGACCGCTGCCTTACCACTTGGCCATGCCGCCTTAAGAAAGAAAAGAGCGGGAAACGGGATTTGAACCCGCGACTTCAACCTTGGCAAGGTTGCACTCTACCACTGAGTTATTCCCGCGTTTTGTTTGATAAAAAAACTATAAAACATAAATAATTATCTGTCAAGCAATTTATAAAATTGCTTTAAAAAATTTTCTGAAATAATCAATTCCAGACCATAATGTAAATATTAAGGCAATCCACAGTAGTACAATACCAATTGCATGGAGATTCAATCCAAAGTAGGGATAATGAAATAACAAGGGGATAATCGCGGCAATCTGAAAACCTGTCTTATACTTACCTAGCTTTGTGGCAGAAACATCAATTTTTTCAGCGGATATTCCACGTAATCCAGTGACTGCCATCTCGCGCGCAATAATAATACATACTAACCAGCCAGGAATCCATTTTAAACTACACAGCATAATTAATGAAGAACAAACCAGTACCTTATCAGCCAATGGATCAAGCACTTTTCCAAGATTTGATACCAATCCTCTGCGGCGCGCCAGAAAACCATCAAAAAAATCGGTTACTGCCGCAGCAATAAATAACCATGCCGCTAAAAATGTGGTCCATCGTGA